>PVBE012451841.1_pt1 | contig 106676 bp, 85 predicted proteins | sample 1631181 | NCBI WGS metagenome assembly PVBE01 (sample SAMN08397723, study PRJNA350692) | Marine metagenome, whole genome shotgun sequencing project. | isolation source: water | place: Pacific Ocean | collected 2012-04
CCGATATTCACTCCCGCCACCGGAACCTCGCAACTCCCCATTCTGTGCACGGTATCCAGGAGGGTGCCATCACCACCCAGGGAAATCACGAGTTGGGCTCCCTCCCATGATCGTTCCACACCCTCCGCCCCGATCAATTCGGCACTTTCCTTCTGGAGCACGGCTTCAATGCCCCGTGCCTCCAGCGCATCGCGCACCTGCCGCAGAGCCGGGGGGGCCTGCACATTCCGGGGATGGGCAACTATGGCAACTTTCACGCCCTCTCTCTAGCGTCCGCCAGACTCCTTCGCAATCCTTCGAACCCTGACCTGCTCAGGATTGCCTCCCGGAATCCGGACCCAAATCGTAAACACTCCTTTTCAGGCGAATTCCCACTGGGAGGAGCATCTCTGCTGGACCCCTCCGAGGTTCGCCGGTATATACCCGGGCCATGATTCTGCGACTGACTATCCTCCTCGCTGCCCTCGGCCTCCTTGCCAGCTGCTGCTGTATGGGCTGATCCGGAAACCCGAGCGCGCCGATTGTTTGCGATTTCTCTCGCACTCTCTCCGGTTTGCGATTAGGTGAACACACACCGCCCGCGTCGGCAGGACCTGAATTGAGGCTTTTTACCTGATGGCTTCGGCCCTACGGACAAGCACCCGACAGGAATCACGTTGAACGGGTTGGAGCATTCCTAAGCAAAGATGAAACTCTACGTGGGCAATTTGCCCTTCTCTGCAACCGAAGACGAGATCCGTTCCCTCTTCGAAAACTTCGGCGGGGCCGTGGATCTCCATATCCCCCTTGACCGTGAAACCGGGCGCCCGCGTGGGTTTGCCTTTGTAACACTGAGCAGCCGCGAACACGGCGAAGCCGCGATCGGCAGCCTCGACGGCAATGACATGGATGGGCGCGCCCTCCGTATCAGTGAGGCTCAGGAACGCGCTCCCCGTAGTGGCGGTGGCGGTGGCGGTGGAGGCGGCGGCTACGGCGGCGGCGGTGACCGGAGAGGCGGCGGCGGTGACCGTCGTGGTGGCGGAGGTGACCGTCGTGGTGGCGGAGGCAGCCGAAAAGGTCGCGGAAAGCCCGACGGCTTCGGAGACGGGTTTTAGCAACCCCAGGGACAAGTCCGGGCCATTCAATGCCCGGCAATTAACGATTTGAACATTGCAAGCGCGTCGCTTGTAGACGTTCATGGCGGTGGGCATGCAACCCATTTCCACTGATCCACAACAACTCTCCGAACGAATCGCCCAGGCCAGTCAATGGGTGGGCACCATAAAGGAGGAGATTGCGCGTGTCCTCGTAGGCCAGGAGGAACTGGTCGATCGGCTTCTGATTGGCCTGATCTGCAGCGGTCACATCCTGCTGGAGGGCATGCCCGGTCTCGCAAAAACTCTGTCTGTCAAGGCCCTGGCAGGCACACTCAACCTGGCTTTCGCCCGACTGCAGTTCACTCCCGACCTTCTCCCTGCCGACCTGGTCGGCACCATGATCTACAATCCGGATCAACGCACCTTCGCTCCCAAGCTCGGCCCTATCTTTGCCAACATCATCCTCGCCGATGAAATCAACCGTGCGCCAGCCAAGGTGCAAAGCGCGCTCCTTGAAGCAATGCAGGAACGACAGGTCACCCTCGGAGATAAAAGTTACCCGCTCCCCGCTCCCTTCCTCGTTCTGGCCACCCAGAACCCAATCGATCAGGAAGGCACCTACCAGCTTCCCGAAGCGCAACTCGATCGCTTTCTCCTGAAAGTGGAGGTCACCTACCCGGACAAGGAGGAGGAACTGCTCATCATGGATCGCATGGCCTCAACGACTCCCTCCGAGAGCACCCGCCAGGTCGTCGATCCCTCCACCATTGAAGCAGGACGCGCGGTCATCGATCAGATCTATATCGACCCGGCCATCCGCGAGTACATCGTGGATCTCGTCAATGCCACGCGCTATCCGGCCAAGGTCGACACCGGCCTCAAACCCCTCCTGCGTGCTGGCGCCTCTCCGCGCGCCTCCATCAATCTCATCCTCGCCTGCCGGGCGAAAGCCTTCATGGAAGGTCGCTCCTTCGTGACGCCCCAGGATGTCAAGTTCCTTGCACGTGACATCCTGCGCCACCGGGTGCTGCTCTCCTACGAAGCCGAGGCAGAGGACTTGAGTGCCGACATGATCATTGAACGCATCCTCTCCAAGGTTCCCGTGCCGTAACAGGATCAACCGTTCTCAGTTATTGGTTATCAGCCGAATCACGCCCTCTCCATCTGACAACTGAAAACCGACAACCCGATTTCTCTCCCCATGACTGATCCCGCTACTGTTGAAGAAACCATGAAGCGGGTGCGGCATCTTGAGATCCGGGCCAGGCGACTCGTCCGGGAAGCATTTGCCGGCGAATACCACTCCTCCTTCAAGGGGCAGGGACTGGATTTCAGTGAGTTCCGCGAGTACCAGCATGGCGATGAAGTCCGCTTTCTTGACTGGAATGTGACGGCCCGGATGGGCGTGCCCTACATCCGCACCTTTCGAGAGGAACGGGAACTTTCCGTGATTCTCGCGGTGGACGTCTCAGGTTCAACCCTCTTCGGCAGCCACCATCTCAGCAAGCGGGAACTCGCCGCCGAACTCACTGCCATCCTGGGTTTCAGTGCGCGGGAAAATGGAGACAAGACCGGGTTGCTCCTCTTTGCCAACGAGCCCCTCCTCTTCCTTCCGCCCGCCAAGGGCACCAAGCAGATTCTCCGCAGTGTACGGGAGGTGCTCGCCGCCGACCCCGTCCGGGCTCAAACCAACCTGCCCGCTGCCTGCAACTTCCTGGTGCGCTCCGTTCGTCGCCGAGCCCTTGTCTTTCTGATCTCCGACTTCCTGGATACGGACCTGGGCAAACCACTCGCTACCCTGGGCCGCAAGCACGAAACCATCGCCCTCCATCTGACGGATCCTCTTGAGAAGGATCTTCCTGACGTGGGAAAGGTCATCTTCCGGGACCGCGAGACCGGTCACCGCACGATTGTCAATACGTCCAACTCAAATGCCCGCATGGCCTACCGTAAGCTCTCCCGGCGCTACCGCGAAGGCATGCAACGGCAGTTCAAGCGGTTTGGCATCGACCACGCCAGCCTCTCCACCACGACCGACTACCTTCCGGCCCTGCATCACCTCCTGAAACGTCATGCCTCCTCAAACCGCTGACCCCGCAATCCGGGACGAAACTTCTCTCATAAGAGACGACACCTTCTGAATTCAAATCATCCATCATTTCACCGCTTCTGCCCGTCCTCATGTTCGGTCTGCACGACATACCCGATCCTGATCTGCTCCTCCCGGGCATTGCAGTAGCCTGGTGGGGCTGGCTTTTACTCGGGATTCTTCTCACGGGCACAGCCTGTGCTCTGATCCACTTCCTCCCCCGCCACTCTGCTGCCGTTCCCCATTCTGATACCTGCTTCCGGAATTCCTGCGAAGCTCTTGAAACATTCCGCCCTCATCTGGCAAAACTCACCCTGGCGGAAGTCGCCACCGAGACTTCTTTCGTCCTACGGCACTACCTTGTCCTCACCCTCAGGGAACCGGCTCTCTACCAGACGCACGAAGAGTTTCTCCTGCGTTCCGATGCCCTCCAGGACCTTCCCCGTGGCGCCAGAGATCGCCTCGCTCCCCTTCTCTCTGAACTCGCCTCCGCCAAATACGGACCAAGCAGGATAGATCCCTCCGCCAGCGAGCGAATGATCGACGACTCGCTCAGGATTCTCCAGGGCCTCGAATCTACCCGGGAACGTCACATAGCATGAGGGACTTTCTCCAGCACTTTGCCTTCCAGCACCCCTGGTGGCTTCTCAGCCTCCTGCTCATTCCGCCTCTCCTCTTCCTCAGGAATGTCCGGGGTTCCGAATCCGGCATCGATTTCCCTTCTCTCAGCATTCTTTCCTCCATTGGCACGAGACCCCGGGAACTGAGTGGGGCCTTCAGTCCGCTCTTTCTGGCACTGGCTCTTCTTGCCTGCGGCCTCGCAATGGCACGGCCCCAGTGGAGGAATATCCTCACCACCCGTTCTGCCAGCGGCATCGATATCCTTGTCGCCCTCGATGTCTCCGAATCCATGAAGACCGATGACTTCTACGAGGATAATACATCGGGCACATTCCGTCGCAAGAAACAGCGCGTGACGGCAGCCAAGGAAGTAATCGAACGATTCATACAGCAACGTCCCGACGATCGTATCGGTCTGATTGCATTTGGTGCCCGGCCCTACTCAGTCTGTCCCGTTACCCTTGATCATTCCTGGCTCGTAACCCGCCTCAATGAACTCGGAGTCGGAGACCTCGATTCCAACGGCACAGCTATCGGCTCCGCAATCGCGGCCGCCACCACCCGCCTGAATTCCCGGGACGCCAAGAGCAAGGTGGTGGTCCTCGTAACTGACGGCGCCAGCAACTCGGGCCCCCTGAATCCTCTCCAGGCGGCCCGCGCCACCGCTCCCCTCGGGGTGCGGGTCTACACTATTGCGATAGGAACTGCCGAGGGACGCCTTGATCCCGCCAATATAGCACAACCCCGGCAGGAATACGACGCCCCTACCCTGCGCGAAATAGCCCGCATCACGGACGGGGAATTCTTTGAAGCATCCACCATGGAGAGTCTGCGTGAAACCTTTGCCAACATCGACAAACTGGAGAAATCCGATGCCCGCAGTGCCAGCGTAATCGACACCCGGGAACTCTATCTGTGGTTTCTCGGCGCCGCCTTTCTCCTGGCTTTCCTGTCACTCAGTTCCTTCGCCCTTGTTCCGCTCCCTGCTCCATAAGCGCCCATGACGTTCGCCCACCCAGAGTATTTCCTGCTTCTCCTGCTCATCCCCATCATGATCGCGGGCGCCATCCTGACCTCCCGCAGGCAAAGCCGTCAAATGACCCACCTCATCACAGAACGGCTTCGCCCCATTCTCTATCATCCCCGCTCTCCCCGACGCAGGTGGTATGCCCTTACGGCATTCATGCTCGCACTGACTCTCCTCATTCTGGCTCTGGCCTCACCCAGTGCCGGATTCCGGGAACGACCGGAGACCGTGAGAGGTCGGAATATCATGATCGCCATCGACGTCTCCCGGTCGATGTTCGCAGAAGACGTCAACCCCAATCGCTTTCATGCAGCCAAGGCTTCAGCCCTCGAACTTCTCGACCGCTTTCCGCATGACCGCATTGGAATCATCGCTTTCTCCGGAATGGCCTGGGTCCAGTCACCTCTGACCATTGATCATAGTGCCCTTCGTGACACTCTCCAGCAACTCGACTATGCCCGAAACCACGATAATGACTGGATTCCCCGCGATGGTTCAGACCTCGCCACCGCCGTGCGACTCGCGGTCAAGAAGCTCCATAAAACCGGGCAGCAGGACAACACCCTCGTCATCCTGAGTGATGGCGAAACCCATCATGGAGGCATCGAGCAGGCAGCCCACGAGGCAGACCGCGAAGGAGTGACCATCTTCTCCGCCGGTTTCGGCACCGGGCAAGGCACCATGATTCCGGATCCCGCTTCCACCGACGGGCATTTTCACGACCGTGAGGGCACCCTCGTCCTCACCCGTCTGGAAAGCAAACCCCTTTTCCATCTTGCTGACAGCACCGGAGGCGTCTACTCGAAGGGCGCTGGAAGCCATTTTCTCTCCAGGCTGGAAATCGCTATCCAGCATTCCGAACGCTTTGAGATCGAAGGGCGCAGACGTAGGATCGCAACCCCACACTTCCAGTGGTTTCTCGCGCCCTCTATGCTACTTTTCGCCGTGGGAATACTCTTCAATTCCGGTTTCCGCTTCCAACGGGCACGGCACCACCCGTCACTCAAGGCAAACGCTCCCCTTCCTGGCAGGATCTCACCCATCCGCCCCTCCTCGCCCTCGATGTCGGCCCTCGCTCTGGCCGGCCTCTGGTTCGCCTTCGCTTTTCCTGCCGAGGCAGGCCTTCTTCCCCGTAGCGCCGCCGGGCGTGCCCTTGCAAAAGGTGATCACGAACAGGCGTTCAAACTCTTTGAAGACGAGATTCTCAGGGCACGTGGGGAGCGCAAGCCGCGTCTCCAACTGGGCGCCGCTACTGCAGCCTATCGCCTCCGGAAATACCGTGCTGCCTCGCAATCCTACTCAGGAGCACTCCTCTCCCAGAACAGGAGCGTCCAGGAACAGGCTCACTTCGGCCTGGGTAACACACACTACCACGAGGGGCTCCAACTGAAGCATCGCTTGCAAACAGCGGATGCCATCCCCCGCTGCTGGAGAGACTCCATTTTGCACTTCGACGAAGTCCTCCTTCTCAATCCTGACAATCGGGAAGCAGCGGAAAATCGTGATTACGTGAAACGGCAACTGGAAAAATGGCTCGCCGACCAGGAGAAGACCGACGATCACCCTCCTGCCGGTCAACCGAACCCGACCCCGGATCCACCGGAGCGCCCGGAGCAGGAACCGGAACAACCCTCCGAAAAGAACCCCACCAGGAAACCGGACTCCACCCCTGAAGACAACAACGCAACCACTCCCGACAACCGACCATCCCCTCCTGACAAACCCGGCGAGAACAATCCAGAGGATGAGGAAACCAAGTCGCCTGCCACCGACTCGGCCAAGCCCCGACCGGGAGAAAGCTCCAAAGAGTTCGCCCGCCGCATCCTGCGGGACAATGCGGATTTCGAACTGAAACTACTACCGCTGAAGCCACTTGGCGGACGGCGACCCAAGAAAGACTGGTAAGGCGATGCAAGGAAGAGTCTTTCTGCCAGCTTTGGTCATACTGACCTGTGCGCAACCTGTCCACGCAGCTCCTGAACTGAAGGCCTGGCTGGGATCGGCCTACACCGTGCCAGGAGAGGAGACGGAGTTATGGCTGACCGTGACCTCCGATACGAGACCGGCCATGCAACCCGTTGTTCCCGAGACGGAACACATCACCTTCAAGTTTCTCGGTGATCCCATTCTTCCCAACTCCACCCGGGAGCGCACCTACACCTACCGCTATGCCGTCCTCTCCTATAAGGAGGGCCCACATGTCATTCCTCCTTTCTCCATGGAGCACAAGGGCATCACCCTGCGCACCCAGGCCCTCAAACTCCATGTCGCCTCTCTCCCCGACCACGCCTGGTTCGAACAGGATGTTCACGGAGAGAAATACCTGTTCGCCAGTCAGATCTGCCTTCCGGGCAGAACCCGTTTTGAGGGAGAAACCACCCCGGCCGAAGTCAAGGTCTACCTCCCCGCCCGCTTCAAGATCGACAAGGCCACCATTGCTGAACTGGAACACGAGGGAGTGGCCGCCGAACGCTTCGATATCTCGAACCTCATTCCCAGGAATGACATCCTGATCACCACTACGCGACTGAAGCAACAGGACTACCTCGGTGTCGCCTACCGCAGCACCATAACTCCCCTGCACGACGGCATGGTCTCCATCGGACCGGGGCAAGCCCGCCTGACCCTGCAGACGCGTATCTCCCAACGAGGATTTACCAGCACCGTCCCCGTTCCCCTCGATCTCCCGGTGCGGAAGCACGCCTTTACTGCTCGACCATTGCCCGGCCCCGTTCCTGCGGGATTCCGGAATGCGGTAGGCCGCTTCATCCTTGCGGTTCGGGCAGACACCACCGGACTGCGCGAAGAAGAACCCATCTCGATTCAACTCACCGTGACCGGCACTGGAAACCTCGACACCCTGGCCCCACCGGAACTTGCGGGCAATCCCCCTGACTGGAAAAGCTATCCTCCACACCGTCTCCCCAGACAAGGCGCCCGCCACGATGCCAGCGGGGTAACAACCTTCAGCCAGGTCATTCGTCCCAACGGTTCCCAGAAGGTTATCCCGCCGTATCAACTCATCTCCTTCGATCCCGATAGCGAGCAATACATCACCGCCACGACACAACCCATTCCCTTTGATCTTGTTCCCTCCACTCCGGATCTTGGCCTGACACCCTCCGTCCTTCCAGATCTCGACACCCCGGTGGAGGAAATGGAAAGCACGCTCGGCCTGATCAATCCCAGGAAGGATCCCCCCGCCTCCCCTCCGGGTCTCTGGCGCTCATGGCACTTACTCCCTGCTCTCCTCGCCCTTGCTCTTCTTGTCCAGATCATCCGGATTCGCCTCCTGCCCCGCTTTGCCCGACCCACACGTGAACTGGAACTGCAACAGGCACTCACCTCGATCGAACAGGCCGGGACCGGTTCCCGTGACTTCCTGCGAGCGACCGGGGCATTCATCGAACAATGGATTCCCGAGGAATCCCGTGACGAAGAAACTCTGCAACTCCTCGCCCGGCGCGACCATCACTGCTACCAGCGGGAGAGCAACGAACCGGAATTGAAGAACCCCGAACGGCTGGACGTCATCAAACACCTGCGCCGCCGTGCCCTTGAGATCGCCTCGCTTCTTCTTTTCCTCGTTTTACTCGGTCCGGGGGAAGCACGAGCCAATGGAGATGATCCGCCCCCCCGGCAACTCTATCAACAGGCTGAGGCGGCTTGGAACAAGAACGCCTACAACCTCGCCATACACCTCTACCATGAGGCTCATGAGAATGACGCCCTGCCTGCCGATGTCCTCTACAATATCGGGAACTGCTACTTCCGACTCGGTGAACGGGGCTTGGCCACCCTCTATTACCGCCGCGCACTGCACCAGCATCCCGGACACCCTGAGGCGAGCCAGAACCTGCGATTCCTCAAGCGCAAGACCGGTGCAATCACCATGGAGCGCCCCGGATACCAGAAGTGGCTTGAGAAGCTCCCACGCTCACTCTATCCAAACCTCATCGCCGGTGGCCTATGGTTGGTTGTCCTCGCATCCCTCGCCTTCTTTTCCGTGCAGGGATTGCGTCGCCTCCTCCTGACCAGTCTCTCCGTGGGACCGGTCATTGCCCTGGCTGGAGGAGTGTGCCTTCTTCTCTACCCCACCGACATCGAGTTCGCTCCCATCAGTGAGCAGGCCACCATGATCAACAGGGATCCCATCCTGGCCGGCACTGAGGCCGCGACCATCAGTAAAGACGACAAATCCCCCGACGGCAGCCACAAGGTCATTGAGGTGCCGCCGGGAAGCCTCTGTCGCTCCATCGCCACCCGGGGCCCCTGGACCTATGTTGAGCTCGCCAATCATGTCCGCGGCTGGGTTCCCAGCGCCTTCGTCCGCCACATCCTGCCGATTGACGATGACCATCAGGCGGATCTCAGGAAAAACGGCTGACCCGGACCGGAATTGAACCGCCTTCATCCTTAGCAAGGGCGGGAAAATTTTCTAAATATTTCGGAAATGTTAAAATTTTGTTTGAACAACCTATCAAAATTTGAAAAATAATAGCACCCTTACCATGAGAATCCTTGCATTTGCCTTAAGTATCTTCCTTGGTCCGGCCAGTTTTCTTGCCGAGGGCCGTAGCGAACTGGACATCCTCCGGGCCCGTTGTGGCGAGCAGGAACGTCAAATCCGGACTCTGGAGACTGATATCGAGAATCTCCATAGCCAACTCGCCCTCGAACGCCGCCGGGCCCGCGGGGCAGATGCCAGCGCAACGTCAGCCGCCCACCCGAAATCCGTGGAAACCTGTACCGTAAAGACCGGTGATACGCTTTCCTCCATCGCTCGTCGCTACAATACGTCGGTGGACACCCTCATGAAGACCAATGAGATCACCGACCCCACTCGCCTCCGTATCGGTCAGAAACTGACTCTCCCGGAAAAAGCGTCTCCTTCCGAGAACACTGCTATTCCCAAAGCGATCCCGATCCCCGAAAAGGTCGCAACGAATCAAATTCCCCCACCAAGGCCGACATCGAGACCCGCCGCCAAAGTTCCAGCTGATGCGCACAACTACACTGTCGAGCGCGGCGACACTCTCTATGGAATCGCCCGGCGACACAAGATATCGGTTAGCGCCCTCCGTGGCCTCAATCCGGACATTGGCGACCAAATCGTCGTAGGTCAGACAATCACGGTGACAGGCAAGATCGCCACTGTTCGTCCTCCCAGGAACCATCCCATCAGCACCCACAAGCCGAAAGCACAGACACCTCCTCCCACTGCAAAGAGCACCCCCGTCAGGACGGCGGAACCAAAGAAGGCTCCTGCTCCCAAAACGCAGCCTGCCCCCACGGCAAAGAAGCAGACTCCCGCTCCCAAAACAAAGCCCACTCCCACGGTAAAGAAGCAGGCTCCCGCTCCCAAACCAGGTCCTTCCGTCTCCCTGCAGAAGAAAGAGACCAGGCAAAAGGTTTTCATGCCCAAGACCATTTCATCCGTCTTTGTCACCGAGGAGGTCTCCTTTGGCGATTTCGCCAAACGGCATGGCACGACACCGGAGCAACTCAACGCCCTCAACGGTTGGAATTTCAGAAGCAGCCTCGTCCTTGCAAAGGGTTCTGAGATCTACGTCCCCGGCCGCTAAAACCCTTCTCCCCTCAGAAAGAAACCACTTTTCGATTCCTATACGGCAAGGCAGGGCGACGCCCGGTGGATGCTTCGGCACCGCCGGGCGTCATTTGTACCGCCTCAACCCCATCCCCCGGGCATGAGAACCCTCAGAGTCCCCTCTACTCCCCTCCGGGTATATCAACCGCATCCAGATCCGTCCGATCTCCGGACCCTTTTTTCCCCAGCATCCATCTCGCCCCATGCCGAAGGTCTTCCAGCATGACGTATGCCGAGGGCACCAGCACGAGCGTAATGGTGGTGGCAAAAAGGATCCCGAACCCGAGGGAAATCGCCATGGGAACGAGGAACCGCGCCTGCATATCCGTCTCAAGTAATATGGGCATCAACCCCGCAAAGGTCGTAAGCGATGTCAAAAGGATGGCACGGAAGCGCACTCCCCCCGCTTTGACGGCAGCTTCAGACACACTGGCGCAATCCCTCCGGTGACGGTTCACATAATCCACCATCAACAGGCTGTCGTTTACCACCACTCCGGCCAACGCAACGAATCCGCACATCGACATGATGCTCAGTTCCGTGCCCATCACGATGTGACCAAATACGGAGCCTACGATTCCAAATGGAATAACTGACATGATGATGACCGGTTGGAGATACGAACGCAACGGTATGGCCATGAGCACATACATCGCTATCAGGGCAAAAAGAAACCCGATGCCAATCTGACGCACACTCTCAGCTTGATCAGATTGCTCGCCCTCGAATCTGTACTCCACCCCCTGGAAACGACCGGCCAGTTCGGACAGTGCCTCCGACTTGAACCGTTTCACAACATCGTTCGAATTAGCCACGCTGCGATCCACGTCAGCCGTGATACGAATCGCACGCTTCCTTTGCGACCGCCGGATGGTATCCGGTCCCCTGCGTTCCCTCGCCGTCACTACCTGCATGAGCGGGATGTTGCCCTGCGGCGTGCGCAGTTTCATTTGTTCAAAATTTTCAACCGATTCCCGTTCTCCTTCCGGATAGCGCACCATCACCTTCACCTCATCGTAGCCACGCTGCAATCGCTGTACTTCATCGCCGTAAAAAGCCCGGCGCACCTGAGCGGCGACATCTCCCAGACGGAGACCCGCAGCCCGGCCCTCAGCGGTCAAACCCTCGAAAATCAACTCCCGTTTTCCTGGTCGATCGCTATCGGCGATATCAATCACTCCGATATAGCTCTCCAGTTTTTCGCGCAGGAAATCAGCAGCCGCCCGAAGTTCCTTCTGGTCCTTTCCTACCAGGAGCAGGTCAATCGCGTTCCCTCCCCCCGCGGCCTGGGCGATGAAGGTCAATTCGACCGCACTCGGGATACTTTTCACCTGCTCGCGCCAGCGACGCACTATTTCGTTCGATGAAATATCGCGCTCCGCCGATGGGGCCAACTCCATGGTAACCTCCCCGATATTACTGCCAGACCCTGGCCCACCCGCTGCAAATTCGGTAATGAAGGGCTGGATGCCCGCACTGGCCAGCATATGGCGGATAACCGGTTTGCCATCTCTCGTCCTCATGTCCGGGGAATTCGCCAGCTTGAGGGCTTCCTTTTCGATCTTCCGCGTGGCCTCAAGAGAAGACTGGAATGGAATTCCCCGTGGTAATTCGTAACGCGCAATAACCAGGTCGGCCTCCACTTGTGGAAAGAACATGCTCTTGATCCATTTCCCCTTTACCAGTCCCACCGTCAGGCAAAGAGTTGCCAGGAAGATCGAGAGCACGACATAGCGATGTCGCAGGCAGAACTTGAGAAAAGGACTGTAGATCCGGATCACGAACCGCTCGAGTCCGAGCGAGATTTTTCGCTGCAGACGGACCAGAATCCAAACCTTGCGGGCCGGATCGCTTCGTCTCAGCAGGGCAAGGTGAGCCGGCAGGACCAGTTTCGACTGCACCAGCGAGAACATCAGCGTGGGAATCACGATGAGCGGTATGTTTGGCCAGATCTTCCCGCTCACACCACTCAATCCCAACATGGGGGTAAATGCCACCATGGTCGTGAAGACCCCAAAGACGACAACCACTCCCACTTCGTGTGTTCCTTGCCATGCTGCCTCCCTCGGATCCTCCCCATTGCGCATGCGGCGGTAGACGTTCTCGCCCACGATAATGGCATCATCGACCACGATCCCAAGCACGAGAATGAAGGCGAAAAGGGAGATCATGTTGATCGAGATTCCCATATACGGCATGAGCCATATCCCACCGGCAAAGGAAACCGGGATCCCCAACGCTACCAGAAAGGCCAGACTGGGTCGCAGGAACAGCGCCAGAACAAGAAATACGAGAATGAGTCCCCAGGTGCCATTCCGCTTGAGCAGATCGACACGTCCCTTGAGATAAATGCTCGTATCATTCCAGACCTCCAACCTTATCCCCTCTGGAATCTCCGTCCGAGCCTTCTCCAGATACTCTGAAATCGTCTTGCGAATCCTTAACGTGTCCTGATCCCCGGTGCGAAAAACGTTGATGAGGATGGCTTTCCGCCCATCAAAGGAGTTGGTCAGGTCTATCTCCTCAAAACCATCCACCACGCTGGCGATCTCCCGGATTTTAACTGTCGAACCATCCGGTCTCGTGAGCACTACGACTTCCTCGAACTGCCGGGAATCGTCTGGTTTGCCGAGAGCCCGGATGACCACCTCTCCTGCGGAGGTTTGAACTGATCCACCCGGAAGATCAAAGGATGCCTGTCTCACTGCATTGGCAACCTCCTCGATAGTCAGATCAAACTGCCGCAACCTCTCTTCGGAAACTTCAATTGCGATTTCATAGGGGCGCACCGCAGCCAGTCGCACCTTGGTGATCTTCGTTTCCCTTTGAAGGGCGGAGAGAAAAAACGGCCCCGGATTCCTGATGCTGAATTTCGGCTTGCTGGGCTTGAAATCCAGAAGGCCGGTCCGCACATCCTCCGCCACCCGTCGCAGACTGCGCTCGTCGGCGTCTCCCGAGACGGCAATGCTGACTACCTGCGAGGTGATGCGAAGTTCCTCGAGAGCCGGACGCTCCGCCTCCTGCGCGAAGTTATCGATGGCATCCACCTTCGTCTTGATGTCATCCATCACATCCCGCACGTCATAGCCGTTCTCAATCCTGACGGTAACCATGCCCATGCCCTCCGCGGCCACAGAATTGATCTCACGGATTCCGTCCAGGTCTGCGATGGCTTCCTCCACCGGAATGATCACTCCCTCCTCGACATCCTCGGGACTGGCGTTGGGATAAGGCACTCCCACTGATACCGCATCGATCGAGATCTCCGGGAAGATCTCCTTCTTGAGCTGAAACCAAGTATAAAATCCCGCCAGCAGAACCGCCAGCATCAGGAAATTAGCCGCCACGTGATTGCGGCTGAACCAGCGGATAACACCCTTCATTCCTCCCTCTCCCTCTCCCTCTCCTCTCCCTTCTCTTCAGACTCGGTATCGCTCTCCCCTCCCGCGGGTTCCTCTATTGCAATCCGCCTGTTCTGCACCGGGGAATTTGGTGGAGTGATTACGATTTGTGCCCCGGCCGGCACCTCGCCCTTCGCCGATCCCCCCCTTACAATCACCTCCGCTGTCTCCGTGCGAAGCACCTCCACCGGCCGGATATCCAGCCTGCCCTCTTTCGCCAGCAGAACATTATCACCATCAATCATGGCGGAACGCGGCACCCGGACCACCTCGGAAAGAGTCTTCCCGCGGATGAATGCCTGAACGAACATGCCAATGGGTGGAGCGTCACCTCCGTCTGTGCCGAATTCCGCCACCACGTTGATCGATCGAGTGGTTCTCTCTACCATCTCTTCCGAACGAATGATCCGACCGTTCCAATTCACCGTCTTTCCGCCAATCCGGCCGATCGCCTCCACCTCGCCAGTAATCCCGCCGTCCTTCCTCATCAAATACCCGTAGTCCTCGAGGGAGAGAGGTAAGCGCACTTCAACCGCTCCCAGGGAAACCAGGTCAACCAGAGGCATCCCGGGTGTGACAGTTGATCCCACATCGACGTAGGTGCGTTCCAACCGGCAGTCGTAGGGCACACGAATTTCCGTGCGATTCAAATCGCGTTTTGCCTTTTCCAGGGCCGCCTCCGCCGCCGCGATCTTGGCCTTGGCGCTCGCGATCTGCGGTATCCGTTTCACCAGCTCACTGGCCTCTTCCCCGTTCCCGATTTTCAACCAATCGCGCATAGCCTGGGCTTTGCGTGCCTCCTCCATCGTCAGCATCAACCGGGCATCGGCCAGGGTCGCCTCCCCGGCTGCCAGCGCCGCTTCGTAATCCGCCCGGTCAATCTGAAGCAGCAGGTCGCCCCGGCGTTCCGGGCCCCCTCCCTCGAATGTCTCTCCTGTTTCGAACTGGTCGTGAACAAAGGACAATCGGCCTCCCACCTCCGCGCTTACCGCTGTCCGGCGGCGGGGCAGCACCTCGCCCCCGGACTTCAACTTCAGTTCAACTTCAGAGACCACCGCTTTCTCTACCACCACCGTGACCATTCTCATCTTCGGTTCGGAGGTTGGCGCCTCCGGTCCGTTCCTGATCAGAAATCTGGTAATCCCAATCGCTCCGCCGAGAATTGCCACGCAGATCAGCGCCCAGATCCCGGTCCGAACCAGTCGTTCATCGACGAATAGCTTCCTGCTCATCCTGCTACTGTTGTTCTCGCAATTTAAAATCTCCCCCCAGCGAAAGATGAAGGTTTACCCTGTTGTCGAGTCGCATTCGGCGCAGGGAGGCCAACTGAAATGCAGTCTGCACCTGCCGGTCCTGGGCGCTCAGAAGGGTCAGGGCTTCGACTGCCCCATCTGCAAAATCCACGATGGCCGCTTCCGCTGCTTCCCGGGCCGAGCGGGCAGATTCCGCCACCGCCCGTTCCCGCTTGGCAAAATACTCCTCTGCCACGAGCGCCTGCTCGACCTCTCCGAATCCGCGCAGGACGATGCGCTGCAACTCACGCAAGGCGATCTCCTCATCATGACCCGCAATCTTCGCTTCTTGACGGAGGCGGCCTCCGGAAAGCAAAGGCTGGACCAAGCCTCCACTGAGGGACCACACCCCGAACCGACTGTCCAGCACCTCGTGCAGAACATCGGTGCTCGTGCCCCGCCTGCCAGTCAACGAAAAGCTCGGATAGTGCGCCAACCGTGCGGCCTTGAAACGACTTCCGGCCGCGGCGTATCTACGCTCGGCTGCAAGGATATCCGGGCGCCGCAGCAAAAGCTCCGAGGCCAGTCCCGCTGGCGGGGCCGCTGGCGCCTTGGGAAGAACCCGCCGGGAAAGCAGATTTCCCTTCGGATAGCGCCCCACCAGCAATTCCACCTGCCTCAATGCGCGCTCACGTTCAGCCTGCCACCGTGCAAGCGCTGCGCGGGAACCGGCGAGATCCGTTTCCGCCAGGCGCAACTGCGACGCCAGCCCCCCTTCCAGAGCCGCTGTAAAGCGTTCGCGAATCGACCGGGCCGTCTTGTCACGCACCAGGATCGCCGCCTGCGCGAGTCCGATCTGCTCATTGGCTTCCCCCAGTGCGAACCAAGCCTTTGCCAGTTGCGCGGCCAGCGAGGTCCGCGCGGCCCGGTAATCCTGTTCCTGCGCCTGTTTGTCCGCCATCGCTGCCCGCTGGGTAGCACGCAATCGACCCCAGAGATCCAGCTCCCAGTTAACATCCAGCGAAGCCCCGTAAACCTCCGCCGTATTGCTGCCCAGGTTAAGCGGAAAGCCTGGGAAACGCTGCTTCTGCAACTGACCATTGATCTTTCCTGACACCTGCACCTTCCGTGCTGCTCCAGAAAGACGGGCCACTGCTTCCGCCCGACGGACGCGTTCGGCTGCTATCCGAAGATCCGGATTGTTCTTCATTGATTCGTCAACCAGAGCGACCAGCTGAGAGTCCCCAAAGCGCTTGATCCAGTCCTGATCGATCCCCGCCTTCGCAGCCTTGCTCGCAATCCAGCGTTCCGGAGCTCCGGCGGAAATCTTGCCGATACGACTTTCGGGCGGACGCACCGCACAACCTGTCGCAAGGATCACCAGTCCAAGCACTGCCGCCATGGATCTCCTCTCACTCATGACTCTCTTTCGCTGCCTCGATTCCCGCTGCGCAGAACTCAATAATCTCCTCGAAGATTTTCTCAATAGAAGGATTTCCCGCTCTTCCACCTGAGATCTCACGCAAGGTGTCGCCGTGCGTAAGTGTATTGGACATCACTCCAAAGGAGAAATGCATTCGCCAGAGGGCCTCTTCCTCGCTGAGTTGCGGCACCGCCCTGCGCAGGGCGGAGGTGAAGCGGACAGCCATCATCCTGAACAGGGGACGGACGGATTCCGGGAGTCGGTAACCACGCTCTCCAATGAGGCGACCCATGAATTTTCCAAAGAGATCTTCCGACATTTCTCCACTCGTGATGTGGCGCAACACCGGCGAAAGGAAGGCCTTCAGAATCGCCTCTACCGTCAAGGGTTCCTCTCCGCACTTGGCTTCAAAACGATCAAGCAGTTCCAGCCGTTGCTCGTTGATCGGCACCACGTGGCGCTCGATGACGGCATCGATCAACCTTTCCTTGGAGCCAAAATGATAGTTCACCGCAGCAACATTCGCATCCGCCGCCCCGGTAATGTCTCGCAGGGAAACGGTTTCGAAACCCCGCTCCGCAAAAAGCGTTTCAGCAGACCTGAGGACCCTCTCACGAGTGCCCCGGGCATCTTCAAGTGTCTCCGACATCAACTTAAACGAATGTTTAAAACGTGAGTTTCAGCGGTCAACCTAAATTTGGACCCTCAGCGAACTACAGGTTTAACTAACTGTTCTTTTGAGGTTTATGCTATTTATAAAAGAGTGACTTGCCCCCGCCACCCATCTCCCCGCAGGTTGCCGGGGAACCAATTTCCCTCAAAGCAATCCCAACCTCCTTCCAGTTCCACCATGGCGATTGCCTCCGCGGCATGGCCGAACTGGAGAATGAGAGCATCGATCTGGTTGTCACCTCGCCGCCTTACAACCTGGGGATCGACTATCGCAGCTACGACGATACTTCCCCACGTGAAGCCTTTCTCCTCTGGTGCGAAGACTGGGCCGGCGAAATCCTGAGAGTTCTCCGGCCTGACGGCTCCTTCTTTCTGAACCTGGGCGGATCTCCCAGTAACCCGCTCCTGCCCCACCAACTACTCCTTGCGCTGACGGCACCCGATCTCTTCAGGCTCCAGAACACCTTCCACTGGATCAAGTCGATTTCCATCCAGACCCGCAACGACAAAATCATCAGTGCAGGCCACTTCAAGCCGATCAATTCGCAGCGATATGTGAACGACTGCCATGAGTTCGTGTTCCACCTCACCAAGACCGGATCCGTTCCACTCGATCGTCGGTCCGCCGGGGTTCCCTATGCCGACAAGTCGAACATCAAGCGCTGGAAGCACACCAAGGGGTTCGATCGTCGCTGCCGGGGCAACACCTGGTTCATCCCCTACGAAACAATCCGGTCAAGGAAGGATCAGCGACCCCATCCAGCCACCTTCCCACCGGCCCTCGTGGAACAGTGCATCAGGCTCCACGGGCAAGGGTCAGAGACCGTCCTCCTCGACCCCTTCATCGGAATCGGATCGTCTGCCCTGGCCGCACGCAACCAGAACATCGCCACCTGCATTGGTTTTGAGCTCGATGAGCAATACCTTCAGATTGCGCGTGAACGACTGGACAACTCCACCGGCCAGTCGAAGCAGCAGACGGTCATCCCCCTGGAAATGGAGCATGAACCAGAACTTCCTCTCTAACCACTGCCCGTCTCATGGAACACGAGCTTTCTGAGGAATTCGCAGGCGTGGAGTCCATCTTCGTCCGACATCGCAATGTCCTCATGGTCCGCGGCGGATTCCCGCCAATCTACACAGACTACTATCTTCACCTCATGCAGCACGGGTTACGCTATCCTGAGCACCTCGACACTACCCTCAAGGATGCCATGGCCATGCTCACCCTTCATCTGGTCGCGAGACCCTGGGCAGAGACCATCGCCTGGACAGTTAACATCCGTACACCACGGGTAAACCTGTTCACCACCGGTTCCTCCCTCCACCAACAGATCACCGGTCGCTGTTTTACCGAGGATGTCCGTGAAACAGATCGCAACATCTTCTATTCGCAGACCACCGTCCCCGACGAGGAATCGCGGCGCAGTTCGCTGGAGGTCGACTCCACCAATCCCCTTGAATGGACTGAAAATCTCTACCGGTATTCCGAGCAACGACCGGGACGGGCCTTCCGCCTGCCCGACGAGACCTTTGTCCTCCTTGCGGCCCAGCCCGATTATGACGAACAGTGGTTCATGTCCGTCGACACTCCTGACATCGTCCGCCTCGAACAAACTGAGGAAACCAGGCTCCTGGAGACCCGCCGCTTCCGCTGGGATTGTGGCTGCGATTTGAATCGCATCCTTCCAACGCTCGGGATCTGGCGCGACCAGCCTGAGAAACTCTTCCAGGACCAGGAAGAGATCACCATTCAATGTCCCCGCTGCGCCGCTAAATTCGCGGTTACCCGGGACATGATTTGACATCTGCGCCACCTGCCCTATCGCTCCCGCTCATGTCCATCTTCGATGTCCCTCCCAGCCGGCGCGGAACCGGCTCCCTGAAATGGGACAAGCGACCCGAGCTGCAACCCTTCTGGGTTGCGGACATGGATTTCCCTTCCCCACCGGAAGTGATCGAGGCTCTCCACCACCGGGTGGATCACGGCGTCTTCGGCTATGCGGTGCCTCATGATGGCCTCGTCGACTCCATTCTCGACTACCTCGCAAAGCGACACGGGGTATCCATCTCTGCTGATCACCTCGTCCATCTTGGCGGACTTGTGCCCGCCCTCTCCCTCGCAGGCCGGGCATTTGCGGATCCCGGAGACGCCCTCCTCACATGTACGCCCATCTATCCGCCCTTCCTCAGCATTCACCGCGACGCCAGCCTCGAACTCATCACCGTCCCCTACATTCTTGAGAATGGTCAATGGGTGTTCGACTGGGATTCCATGGAAGCAGCGATCACCTCCAAGACAAGGCTCTTCCTTCTCAGTAATCCCCAGAATCCCCTGGGGCGCGTGTTCTCAAAAGAGGAAATCCTCCAGCTTGCCGGGTTCTGTGACCGTCATGATCTCATTCTTGTATCCGATGAGATCCACTGTGATCTCATCCTGGATGAAGAACGCACGCCTCATTTCACGGCCCTCCAGCTTCCGGACGAATACGCCGTCCGAACCATCACGCTCCTCTCCCCCAGTAAAACCTACAACATAGCGGGCATGGGCTATGCCTACGCAGTCATTCCGGATGAACGCCTGCGGCACCGTTTTGCCAGCAGGCGTGGACACACCCTGGCGGAGATCACCTGCCTCGGATACTACTGCGCTGAAGCGGCCTATCGTCACGGTGAACCGTGGCGCCACAAACTGGTTTCCTACCTCCGGTCCAACCGTGATCTCCTCACCACCTTCTGCCGCGAGGAACTCGGCAAGGTGACCATCCCGGACATGGAGGCCACCTACCTCGCCTGGCTCGACTTCCGCCCTGCCGGGATCCCCGAACCAGCCCAGTTCCTCGAAAAGGAGGCAGGCCTTTTCCTCTCGGACGGCCGGCTTTTCGGCGGCCCGGGACATGCCCGCCTTAATTTCGGATGCAGTCGGGCGCTCCTTGAGGAGGCCATCGAGGCCATCCGTAAAACTCTTGGCAAACGGATCTAGTTCTCTTCCTCCTCACTCCTGATGCCGTCCCCGGGCCTCCTGGCCGATCTTTCCCTCACCGGTTCAGCGGAACATTATACCCGCGAACGCGCATGACGGAAACCGCTTTCGTCATCACGCGCAATCTCCATTGCCGCCCAGATATCGATACATGTAGTAGTGCTCGATCTCGGCCTCACAGAATGACCCGCCACGCACCCGAAAGCCTTCCTGCTCATAGAATCTCAGGGCCTGTGTCTGCGCATGAAGGAACACCTGCCTCAACCCCCGGCCACGTGCAGCCTCCACCAACGCTCGCAGCATGCCCGTTCCCACACCCTTCCCGCGGTGGGAACGCAAAACCGCCAAACGTCCAATTTTTCCTTCGGGAGCGAGGCGACCCGTAGCCACCGCCTCACCCTTTTCACCCAGCGCCAGAACATGCAGGCATTTCTCGTCTTTCCCATCCCAGTCGATCTCCGGTGGAACATTCTGTTCATCACCGAAGACTGTATTGCGTATCGTGCAAATCTCAGACTCCGCCTCTGAAAAACTCGTGAGCAAGATCGTCACCCTTCAAGGACCGTGACGGGTGGAAGCTCTCCAGTCAATCGACGACCGCGCCCGGACTCCTCCCCTCTTCACCTCTTCCCAGTCACCCCCCGGAGTGGGATTGACCCATCTAGCCTTCGAGACAATCCCGTTACCCTGCGGTGGATTCAGGGGAAACTGCCGGACTGCCTCGACTCCCTCCTTGCCCCCCTGCCCCTCCTGCCGCATCTTTGGGCCGTGAGATTCCTGGTCCTCCTGACGGTCCTTTTCCCCTTCGCCAGCCTCTCCGCGGCCGTCCGGGAACACGTAATCCTCTGTGGAGGTCCCGCCCTGCGAAAGTGGGAGGATCTTCGCAAGGAGAATGAACAGCACGACCGGTGGTGGGCCAACTTCATCCGCGCCTCTACCCTCCGCATGGCTGAGATCCGACTCAAGCACGGTAAAGAGTCCAAACTGGTCTGGATCGTCTACCAACCCGGTTATGTCACCCGTGCCCGTGCTGATGGCAAATCCTATCCTGTGTGGATCCAGCAACAGGCAGACAAACGCAATTGCCAGCTCATCTGGGTCGATAGCGGCACCCAGGCCATCGCCGCCATCAATGGCCGTCCTGCCCGTTCCATTTTTACCTTCGACTTTTTCGGACACTCCAATCGCTACGCCTTCATGCTCGACTACAGCAACGATATCATGGCCATCTCAAAGGCTTGGATTCACCAGCGGGATCTGGGCAGGATCAGGAAATCCGTCTTCTCCAGGGGGGCCATCTGCCAGAGCTACGGTTGTCATACCGGGGAGAGCATGAGCAAGGTCTGGCGCCGGAAAGTCGGCACTCGCCTCATCGGCGCGAACGGAAAAACCAACTACAGTGAGGTGGGCCAGGGACGCCTGCCATACGTCACGGGCACGTGGGTCCGCTAATCGAGGCTGAGAACGACCATGCGCTACGCTGACCTTGATATCCTCTACCACCAGCCATTCTTTTCCCTGCTGCAGCAGGCTCGCGGGGTGCATGAAGATCATTGGAGCGATTCCAGCGTCCAGCTCTGCGCCCTGCTCTCAATCAAGACAGGAGGCTGCTCTGAAGATTGCTCCTATTGCGCACAATCAGCCCACTACACCTCTGGGCTGGATACGGAGCGTCTCATGGAAAAGGGACAGGTTCTTGAGCAGGCCCGGGTGGCCAAGGAAAACGGATCCACCCGCTTCTGCATGGGTGCTGCGGGGAAAGGGGTAAGGGTTGGCACTCGTGAATTCGAATCTGTCCTTGAGATCATACGCGACGTGTCCGCCCTTGAGATCGAGGTATGCGTGACCCTGGGGGAACTGGGCGCAGAGGAGGCCGAAGCCCTCCGTCAGGCGGGTGTCACTGCCTACAATCACAACATCGACACCTCCCCTGAGAACTATCCCAACATCGTCACCACCCACGGCTTCCAGGATCGCCTCAACACGATCCGGCATGTGCAGGAGGCCGGCATGTCGGTATGCTGTGGAGGAATCCTCGGCTTGGGAGAGACCGTCGAGGACCGCCTGCGCATGCTGGAAGTGATTTCAGAATTCAACCCTTCACCTGAGAGCATTCCCATCAACACACTCATGCCCATGCCCGGGACTCCCCTGGCCGATGGCAAACCGGTCGACGTATTCGATCTTGCCCGCCTCATAGCTCTCACCCGCATCTCGGTCCCCCGCGCCCGCGTCCGTCTCTCAGCCGGACGCACCTGCCTCTCCGATGAAGCCCAGGCCCTCTGCTTCTTTGCCGGCGCAAACTCAATTTTTTATGGCGACAAACTCCTCACTGCCGCCAACCCGGCGATTCAAAACGACCTTGCCCTCCTGAAGAAACTCGATCTGGAAGCCAAGCCAGCCGACCGCTCCGCTCCTGCTCCCTGCTCAAACCCGGAACGTCCCCTTTCTCCGGCTCCCAAGTAGGCCGTAATAGCGAATGCCCTCCCTCCGTCTCTGCGTCACGGTCGCCACACAGACCATGGAAGTCTGGAGGGGGGATGAACTTCTCAGGACCTATCCGGTCTCCACCTCCAGATTCGGACTGGGCACTGAGGAAGGCAGTTTCAAGACCCCCCTCGGGGCCTTTGAAATCTGCGAAAAACACGGGGGCAAAGAATCCCTGCATACTATTTTCAAGGAACGCAAACCTGCCGGCGAGTGGAGTTCTGATCAGGACCCGGGGGAAGAAGACCTCATCCTCGCCCGCATCCTTCGCCTTCACGGATTGGAGGAAGAAAACGCCAATTCCTATCAGCGCTACATCTATATCCATGGCACAAACCATGAAGACAGGATTGGCACTCCCGCTTCCCACGGTTGTGTCCGCATGAAAAACAGCGATGTAGCCGAACTCTACGACCTCATACCCCTTGGATCCTCCGTCCAGATTTCCAGGATCTGAGGCCTTTCACAGTAAATCCAGGAAGAAGAACTGCTCAAACTTCAGCCTGTCCCGCTCCAAGGGAATCTTCGGGCTGGCTCGCGGCCGTTTTTCGCCACCTCTGCCATTATCTTTCTCAGGTATTGGAAACTCATAATAGAAAACGCCCTCTCGTTCGGGAGGGCGTCTTCCTTGAAAAGGTGATTCTGAGATGAAGTGATTTACTCCTCTGCCTCCTCACTTTCCTCACTTTCCTCACTTTCCTCATCCTCTATCTCACCCACCTCCACAGCGAGGTCGACCCACTCTATGTAGGCCATGGGAGCTGAGTCCGAGAAGCGGGGCCCGAGCTTGACGATCCGGCAGTATCCTCCCTGCCGGTCGCTACAGGCAGGGGCCACATCGGCGAAGAGCTTGCTCACTGCCTCCTTCTGACGAAGGAAGCCTGCCGCCTGTCGCCGGGCATGGAGATCTCCCCGCTTTCCAAGGGTGACCAGTCGCTCGGCCACAGGGCGCAAGGCCTTCGCCTTGGCGAGGGTTGTCCGGATTCTGCGCTCGCGAATCAGGGAACAGGCCAAGCCTGAGAGGAGAGCCCTCCGCTGACTGGAGTTCCGCTGCAATTTCGCGATCTTTTTGCGATGCCTCATGGCAATAACTAAGGGTAGTGATTATTCGTCGATATTCTGAGCAATCAGATCCGCGAGGCCAACCGGGGCTTCGTCTTCCACTCCCAGGCGCGGCGCGGCCACTGATGGCATGGGACCGGTCAGGAGGGTCGGATCGAAGGTCATGCCCAGGCTCAGTCCCAACTCCGAAAGCTTGTCCTTGATCTCGTTGAGGGACTTCTTTCCGAAGTTGCGGTACTTCAGCATTTCAGCCTCGGTCTTCATTGCCAGCTGACCTACAGAAGTGATGTTCGCGTTGTTGAGGCAGTTGGCCGCCCTTACTGAGAGTTCGATCTCGTTCACGCTCATGTTCAGGAGTTTCTTCAGCGCGGCGTTCTCCTCACTTTGCTCGGCCGGTGCCTCCTCGAATTCAACCGCGTCATCGTCATAATTCACGAAGACATCCAGATGATGGCGCAGGATGGCGGACGCATGCAGAAGTGCCTCATGAGGTTCTACGCGCCCGTCGGTCCATACGTCGAATATGATCTTGTCGAAGTCCGTCATCTGGCCGACCCGGGTGTTCTCCACCTCATACTTCACGCGCGTCACTGGAGAGAAGATAGAGTCAATCGCGATCACTCCGATGGGCATTTCCTCCCGCTTGTTTTCGTCACCGGTCCGGAAACCGCGCCCCACCTGCACCTCAAATTCACAGTCAAACTTCACCGCGCGATCGAGTGTACAGATCACCTGGTCCTTGTTGATGACCTCGTAAACATTGTCATCGTCAATATCAGCTGCGGTCACAACCCCGGCCTTTTCCAGCTTGATCGAAAGAACCCGGGGTTCTTTGTCGTGGTGATGAAACTTGATCTTTTTCAGGTTGAGGACGATGTCGGTCACATCCTCCAGCACACCGGGAAGCGTGGAGAACTCGTGCTGCACGCCGGCAATACGCACCGAAGTGATGGCGGCACCCTCCAGGGAAGAGAGCAGGACTCGGCGCAGCGAGTTGCCAATGGTATGACCGAATCCCCTTTCAAAGGGCTCGGCCACAAATTGCGCATAGCTCTCCGTAGCGGTATCCTCGTTCTTGATCAGGCGGTTTGGGACTTCAAACCGGTCGAGCCGAATGGGCTCATTACTGCTTTCGTTTTCAGCAACAGGTGCTTCAGACATGATTTCATGGGGTTGCCGGGTTTCCCTCCGGCGAGATGGCGGTCAGGAATTCTGACTGCCCGGAGGACCTACGGCGGTTGTTAAGTCTCGCGGGCAGGGAATAAAGGACATGTGCCCGGCCAATGCAACCCTTAATTCGGCTCCTCTCAACACCCTCCCAGTCCCTAACAGGTGTGGAGCTTCCATCTAACATTTCCTTCAACTTTTATATTGGCTTGTCTCGTCCGACGGGCCATATGCTCCTTTACGTAGCGACCATGAAATCGAAACGCAACCTCACCCGCTTCACCTACGAGACCACCGCCTTTCAGGGATGGCGCCTCTGCCTGAGCCGGGCGGGAACAACGTTTACCAGGTATTTCAGCGATAAGAAATATGGGGGATCCAAGAAATCGCTCTCCGCTGCCGAGAAGGGTCTCGCCGAATTGATTCAACTGGTGGACAACTCCCGCCGCGTTGACGGCAAACTGAGTCAGGCCACGATCCGGAAGGGCCGCAAACTCCTCGACAAGGCCTGAAGGAAGCGAATCACGCAGAAGTAGCCTCTGTTTTTTCCAGGCCTGCGCCCCTCTATTCCTCCTTCGAATCTTCCGATCCCTCTTCTTCATCGGCACCCTCCGCTCCCTGCGCGGGATTCATCAGATCCTTGATGATCTCACGCAGTTCCTTCGCCGGAATCGCGAACGTCTCACAGCGGTTGGCTCGAGCAATATTCATTCCTATGCACTTCCCCTCAAGGTCCAGGAGAGGACCGCCCACACTCCGGACTGAAAGAGGCAGATCGGTCTGCAACACGCGGGGGAAATTGCTCCGCCTCTGAGAGACACGGCCACTCATGGCGTCATTACGGGTTTTCTCCTCTTCGAAGATGCTCTCACGCTTCTTCAGTTCCACCTCGCGTTCCTGCTCTTCATCGGCACGTCTTGTCCTGAGCTTGAGTCTGTCTCCCGGTTCCTTCTTCCCGAGAATCTCCTGCAGGTCCTCCATGCTCTTCACCTGGATACCGTCAGCCTCGAGAATGATGTCCCCAGGTTCCAGACCAGCCTCACTCGCTCCGGAATCCTTATGGACCTTGCCTATCGACAGCCCCCCGCTTTCGTCATTGATTTTCAGGGTCACTCCCAGCACCACCGGAGCGCGCCCCCCACCGACCTGGCGCGCGTTGGCACTGATGATTCCGACCCGCACCCGTCGATCACGCCGGGTTGTGGACCCATTGCTCACTACCCAGGTGCCATGCCCCGGTTCAGCTTCCGCCCACTCGACCAGAGGAAGATCCTCCCCCTCCACCTTGAGGAGCACCACGTCCCACTCCACCGTGGTCGCCACCACCTCCACCTTCTTGAAATGCTTCCGGTCGACCCTCACACTGAGTTCCTCAACCTTGTCGATCTCACTGGCTTTGGTCACCAGATAACCGTCTGCGCTGGCCACCACACCATAGGCAACCGACCTCCATCCGTCATAGATCACCGCACTGCTCGCCTGCAGAACCTCGCGAACCGGCTCGAAGGCTTTCCAGGTCTCCTTCCCATTGAGCCTGAACTCCCCCTCGAGTTGGCCAAACTGCTGCTGGGCACTGGAAAGCGAGGCACTGAACCCAACGAGGCTCAGGAGACTACTTCTCACCCAGTTCCACTTCGATTTCCATCTCTTCATCATCTCGCAGGATCTTGAGTTTCACTTTATCTCCCGGCTTGCATTCCTTGATCAAGGCCGAGAAGTGCTCCGCATTTTCGATCTTTCCACCATTCATCTCCACGATCGCATCTCCTTCCTTGAGTCCAGCCATTGCCGCGGGCGTCTTCTCCCCCACCGTTTTCACGATCACTCCACCCTCTTTCCGGTCCTCGGTAGCCACCCCCATGAAAGCGGGTCCGCCTTTCTGAACGAAAGGCCCCTCTCCGATGAATTCGTTCCTGAGCATCTCATCCCAGTTCGCGAGAAACTCCCTCACCGGCACGTGCATGTTCTGCTCCAGACTGGCTCCCACCCGACTGTGAATACCGATCAACCGTCCGTTCATGTCGAAGAGAGGCCCCCCCGAATCGCCCCCGATCAGGTTGCAGTCCGAGTTGATCGTTTCATCCGCCATCCGTACCAGACGGCCGATCCGAACTCCCACTCCGCGCTCCTTCTCGAACCCCCCGGAATGCCCCAGGGCATAAACCCAGTCTCCAAGTGAAGCGGTATCCTTCTTGTCCAGTTCGACGTAGGGATAAGTCCCTTCCTCATCAATCCTGATCATGGCCGCATCTGTCGCAGCCACCAGGCCCTGAGAAGTGGCCTTGTGCTTGGTGCCGTCCTCCATGATAACGGTCATCTTCTTTCCCACGCCTCCGCTCACGTGCGCGGCGGTCAGGATCAAACCCTTCTCGCTGACGATCACACCACTGCCTGAGCCACCTCCCAGATCGATCGAAACCGTAGCCGAACGGGATCCGGGTAGGTTCTTCTGCAGAGCCTCCTGAATCTTCTTGAGATCACGGATATTTTCCGGCACCTCCTTCTGGTTGAAGTAGGGACGGTCCTCTTCCTTCTCTTCGGCCCTGGAGACCAGGTTGCAAACCGCGAACAAGAGAGTGACGAGGACTGCCGACCTTCCAAGGTGCCGGTCGGAATGGGGGAGAGGCTTCATCATCTTTACAGAGGCAAAATAAGTCCCGGATATTGCCACTTCAACGTCCAAGCCCGAAAAAAGACAACCCAACGGCGTGAAACTGGCCCAGGAAACCCCCTAACCTGTAGCCAACGCCAATTGGGCTGTCTAAACCCCCCCAAGGGGGAATCGTTATAGGTTTATGATGGAAGGCTCCTTTGCAAGTACAATTCTGCTCAGCTCAGCGACTGAATTTCAGGGCTTTCTGACCATCTCAAGCAAGATCTCGCGCCCTAACCTGTCAGGATGACTGCGATCAGGTGACGACTCCTCTATGATTCTGAAAGACTCTGTAAACAACTCCCGAAGTTCCAGGAGGTCAACCCGGTAGGGTGGTCCTGGTTCCCCATCTTCCCGCTCCGGAGGATCGAGAAAAAAGACTCCGATCAACCGACCCCCCGGCCCCAGCCAACGAGTCGCAGCCTCAACATACGACCACCGGAGGGAAGGAGCAATCGTGCAGAAGAAGGTATGCTCGAAGAGCATTTCCACATCACAACGGGCAGCGAGGGCTTCATCGAAGAAGTCCCCCTCCAACCAGGTTACTCCTTCCCCATAACGCTCTCGTGCCACCGCAAGCGCACTCGGAGACAAGTCCAGACCGATGGCCCCCATCCCTGCCTCCTGCCACGCCACCGCGTCATGACCCGCTCCGCAACCTGGAACCAGGACCCTGCCTGCACCCCGGGGATCAATCGTTCGCCCCTCCAACAGGGCGAGAAGAGGAGGAGCAGGCCCACCTAGATCCCATGGCATCTCTCCTTTTCGGTATGATTCTTCCCAGTCCATGGGGAAACTTCTGCAACCCTGGCATACTCTACATTCGCTCCAGGTAGTCCGGTACCTGGTCGCGTTGCCGCGACGGCGGGAGATGAGCATTGCTGAACGAGATAACCGCACCCACCCCGGCGGCATGCGGCGCTCCCAGGAGCGGTCCACACTCCACCTCCGGGAAGCGATACTTCCTGCGATGCTGCAGCCACACCCAACCACCCCACCCTGACAGCCCGGCGAGGATCACGCAAAAAGCAAGGAGAACCGCCCGGCCGATCAGCCGGAGATTATCTTCTTCGTTCCCCACAGGGGCAGAAATCACTCGGTTTTCCCTTTCGAGACGACGAGCCTCGCGCGTTGCCGTGGCAACCTTCAACTCCCGTTCGATCCAGTAGAGACGAATCGAGAGTTCAACCAGGAAGTTGTCCAACTGATAGGCCACATCGCTTTTCTCGAATGCTTCCTCCACTGCTGCCCGCAGGGCACGGTCCTGTTCATCCTGTGAAATCACCGCACGGATATCCGAACTCAGATAAAACTGCGAGCGGTCAGGAGCTCCAAGGTGATAGAAGACCAACGCCACCGGACCATGCGTCGTGAACAGGTCCCGGTAAACGGCCTGGATATCGGTGCCCACCGGGAATTCCTGCCTTTGATCGAAAAGATAAACAAACATGTCGATGTTCGACTCACTGGAATGGTAGTGGAGAAAACTCTCCCGATCCCGGAACTCCTGTTGCGACAACAAGTCCTGGGGATCACTCAGATAAATCGGTTCCCCGCTCCCGTCTCCGGGAATCTCCCGGAAGTATTCTGCCATGTGTTCGTCTGAAATCGCGGTCTCGTCTTCCTCTGGCTGCGGCAAATCCTCGACTGGTTCCGGCAGTTCCACCACCGGCGGCTCAATCTTTGCGTCAGGATCGACCGGGACAGGTGCGAAAAAATTCTGGCCCGCCACGATCTCTCCCTTCTTGACCTTCTCATAATCACTCGGACTCCAGACAGGAAGAGCGGGCAACCGGGATGTCCTTACCTTCTCCAGTTCTGCTGCCTTCTCCTCGGGGGACTTCGCCCTGCTCTCCCTGACTTCTACCTCTGCGCCCTTGGCCAATCCCGAAGTTGCGGCGGGAGGTCGCAGCGATTCCTGCCCGGTCAGCGGGGCCCCGGGCAGCACCAAAGATACAAAAATGAAGAGCCCCTTTCTCATACCTGCGTCTTCCTCTGGCTCCTCCGGTGACTGGCCCGGATTCGTTCCAGCATCTTCCCGGTTCCTTCCGTCTTCTCGTGGGACGCCTGGAAAGCTTCCGGGTCGCGCCGAGCCCGGCGGGCCTGCCTGCCCAGGGTCTTGCTGATCTTCCGGATCACCACCTCACTGGCTTTCATCCACTGCCCCTGCAGAAAGTAGGGATGGGCCGCTGACACGGCCTTGAAGGTCGCCTCATCATCGAGGAAGGGCTGGAGGGAGTAGCCATAGGTGATCCCCGCCGACTTCCCCCCAACATCAACGCTCAACAGGATTCCCGCCTCGTTGGGACGGGAAACATCCACGTCCTCGAACGCTCCCCTGTTCAACAGCCAGAAACCGAACTGCCGCAGGCTCGGCAATTCTCTGAAAGTCCCAAAGTAGATCCCGAAGAAGAGCTGGGGAAAGGTGGATTCAAAGTTACGCAACATCCTGAGCAATGCCACCCGCTCTTTCTTCCGCAACACTCCTGCCGCATCAGTCAGGATCCCCAGTCTCACGTCATCTTCACCAAAGACCCGGTCCACATCGGCAATGCTGAATCCGCAGTGTGGACACTGCCGCGCCATCCGGTGAACCCGCTGCACACATCGGGGGCACTTCATGATCTTCTGTCCCGATCGCGCATCACTCCATCAACCACCCCTACCACTCTGCTATCACTCCATACCGGTCAGCGATTTCCGTCAACTCGGAACGCATGGGCCACTCGTCAGCCCTCTCACTGCGCTCGTGACGGTAGCTTGCACCTTTCAGCGGCATGCAGCCCGTGTTATCCCCGGCAACCCGCACCTCCTCTATTTCCTCCGCACTGAGGACAACCTCCGGCAGAGTTCCAAACTCCCTTATCTTGTCCTCGATGGGCCGGGCGTCGGCTCCCCCTTCCTGGATAAAAGTGGGGACCACACTCTTCACAGGCTCCTGGGAGAGATTCCACAGACAAGCGAAATGCAAAAGGGAAAGTCCGTGACGCCTGATGATCGGCTCCATCTCCAAAATCCGCTCATGGCCTTCCTCCACCCAGCCTTCCGGTCTGTAGGACCGGTGATCGCCGGGCTTGAACTCATGTCCGGGCTTCACGTCGCCCTGAAACAATCCTCCATAGTCAACCACTCTGGTCAGGATCTCGACCCCATGTTCCCGGGCTGCTGGCAGGACGAACTGCCCCGGCCACGGCTCCAGCGGATTAATGATAATCATGGCCCATTCGATCAACTCCCCGAAGCGTTCGAAACTGCAGATCAGGTCGAGGACAAAGCCATTGGCCGGACCCGGAGCAACGCCCAGACGTTGTACCATTCCCTCTTCCTTGAGGGCTGCCATTGCCTTCCATACGCCCTCCTGCGTGTATCCCAACTCATCCGGATTGTGCAGGAGGAGAAGGTCAAAGTGATCGGTTCGACTGTTCAGGAGCGACTTCTCGCAAGCCATCCGCAGATAGTCACCGTAGGCTGCGGGCTTACGCAGGCCGGGATCGGTGAAGCGCGGATAGCCACCCGCCCCGGATCGTGCCCCTTCATAAAAATCGTGCCCGATAGTTCCCACCAGACAATAGGACTCCCGGGGGTAGGCACTGAGAGCCTCTGCCAGTGCCGCATCAGCCTGACCGTGGCCATACACATCCGCGGACACGAACGTCCGCACCCCGCTCTCATAAGCAAGTCGGATGCATTCCAGATAGCGGTCTTCCTCCAACTTCTCGCCGAACTGCATGTAGCGCCCCCCGCTCCAGGTCCCGTAGGCTGTTCTGGTCAGATTCATCAGTCTTTCCATACCTAGAGGCAACGCTGGAAACCGTCAACGCTAAGCAGACTTCCCACGAATGACGGCGGAAAATCCCCAGGCCTACCACGATCCACCCTTGCTCCAGGAATTCACAGGTTATGGCCAATCTGAGTCCTGTTCACAATCTATTCCCAATCCCTTTGGCATCCACCCACAGCCTCGCTTGACTTGCCCAGTGCAGTTTCCATCGTGGCCGGGTGATTCAGTCCTGGGACGAACGCAACCTTGCGCAGGGTCGCTGGCTTCGCACAAGAATGGGCCCACTCAATCTTGCCCTTCTCCGTCGCCATGACGAGTGGCGCGTGAGCACGTGGGAGGACGGGGAATTCCCGGAGTTGCCAGAGGAGGGCGACAGGCAGGATCTCCCTGCCAGCCTGGAATGGGAGCGCTGGGACTGCAGCGACGACGACTCCCGGGTTCGTCTCCTGCCCTCCTTCCCTGATCTGCCTATTATTGCCAAGCCAACCACCTCTCTCTCCATTGCGCCCGGGGGGAACGCCCTCTTCTATGTCGGCATCCCCGCAAGTATCGAGGTTCACGGCGAATGTGGCGCCGACCTGCGCAAGCTCACCAGCATTTCGACGGAAACCCTCAGCAAAACCTGGCACGGCGACCGCTCCGAGGGCGAACCCTGCTACTCCCTGCGCACTCGTGCACGTCGTCACTTCGAGCCCGAAGACTGGCTCGGGCATGATATCATCGTGACCGTCGATCTCTATAACGAAGGCGAAGACCCCTTCGAATTTGAACGACTCTTCCTCGACCTGGAACATTTCTCCATCTTCGGCCATGAAGGACGGCTCTGGTCCAATGCCTGCCGCATCCGGATAAGCGAGGACGAAGAGGAAGGCAACGACATCACCTACGAACCCGGTCCCCTCCATCCAGTCGCTGATGCCACTGAAATTGCTCATGCACGGGCCGGAACGATACGCCACTCCTCTCTCCGTCGGGCATTCGCCTCTGTTATTGACGTCATCAACTGAGCCTTTGCCGTGACTACCCCGATTCTCGCCGCCCTGCCTGCCTGGTTCTCCAACTTCCTCGAATCAGAGACTCTCTGGAAGGCCGTAGGAGCTGCCGCCATCCTGCTGGGCGGCGTCATCACCATTACAATCCTCAACAGGGTGGCCCTCCGGATCTTCGGTCCACGTCTGGGATCCCAGGGCGTGATGGTGCTCAAGAAACTCATCCGCTACCTCGGCTTTGCTTTCGCATGCATCCTGGCTCTCAACCAGATCGGCCTGAACCTGGGCGCGATTCTCGGAGCAGCCGGAGTCGCCGGCATCGCAATCGGATTTGCGGCGCAGACATCGCTCTCGAATATCATCAGCGGATTCTTCCTCATTGGTGAACGGCCGTTCGAACTGGGTGACATCATCGAGGTGGACGGCATCAGCGGCACGGTCGACACCATCGGGTTGCTGTCGCTCACCCTGCGCACCTTCGACAACCGCTCGGTGCGCATCCCCAACGAAACCCTGGTCAAGACCAACGTCACCAACGTCACCCGGCACCCGATCCGACGGTTCAACCTCGATGTGGGCGTGGCCTACGACGAGAATATCGGACACGTCCTCAGCGTGCTGCGGGATGTCTCCGAAAAGAATCTCCAATGCCTTGATGAACCGGAGTCCCTCATCATTTTCACCGGCTTTGGCGACTCCTCCCTCAACTTTCGCCTCGGCGCCTGGTGTCTCCAGGAGGACTATGGCGTTCTCCGAAACACCCTGCCCCGCGAACTCAAGGAACGCTTCGACGAGGAAGGCATCGAGATTCCCTTCCCCCACATGACTCTCGCCGCCGGCAAGGCCCTCGCCCCCATTCCTGTCAGGATGGTCGCGGACGCCGATAAGTCGCAACCGGGATAGCCCCCTTGAGACCACCTGCGCGAGATTTCGAGAGAGTCCGCCTCCCTCTGGATCCCTGCGGGGTCGGCCACTTTCGGCCGCCAACTACTCCCACTCGATACTGGCGGGTGGCTTGGTGGAAACGTCATAGAGAACCCGGTTCACTCCGGGCACACTGTTCAGAATCCGGTGACTGGTCTCCCGGAGTATATCGTAGGGCAGTTCTACCCAGTCTGCGGTCATGGCATCTTCGCTCACCACGGCCCGCAGACTCACGGCGAATTCGTAGCTTCTTTCGTCGCCCTTCACCCCCACGGTCTTGACCGGTACGAGTGCGACATAAGCCTGCCACACTTTGTCATACCATCCGTGATCCTTGAGGCGGGAAATGAAGATTGCATCGCTGTCGCGGATGATGCGGAGCCGATCCTCAGTGATCTCACCCGGACAGCGGACCGCCAGTCCAGGACCTGGAAAGGGATGCCGGTGCACGATATCATGCGCAATCCCCAGTGACATGCCCAGTTCCCGCACCTCGTCCTTGAACAACTCCGCCAGGGGTTCCAGGACCTTGCCCTGCTCCTGCAGTTCCAGAATCCTTTCCACCCGGTTGTGGTGTGTCTTGATCTTGGAGGCCTTGGTCTTGGCATTCGATGCACTCTCGATCACATCCGGGTAGAGTGTGCCCTGCGCCAGCATATCGGCGTCTCCCACCGAATCCCAGAAGACCTCGATGAACAGGTTTCCGATGATTTCACGCTTGGCCTCCGGGTCAGTCACCCCGGCCAAATCGCCCAGGAAGCGCTCCGAGGCCTCCACCGTCTCGATGTCCACTCCCATCCGGTGAAAGTTCTTCCGCACCTCATCCCCCTCATCCTTCCGCAGAAGCCCGTGATCGACGAAGATGGCCCGCATCTTGATTCCAGCCTCCTTCAGGAGAACTGCCAGCACGGTGCTGTCCACTCCACCGCTCACACCGCACACAACCTGCTTTTCGCCAACTCTCTCCCGGATCTCTTCCAGAAGTTCACGCTTGAAATCCTCGATACGGAATTCCTGCAGCGAGTCGGCCCGTAGCAGAAAATTATTCAGGACCCTCAGGCCTTCATGGCTGTGAGTCACTTCCGGATGGAATTGAATCCCAAAATAGCGCTCGCCCCACTGCAGGCTCACCGGCGTACCATGCTGATTGCGGGCAATCACCCGGCAGTTCCCAGCCAGATCGTTGACTGTATCCGAGTGGCTCATCCACACCTGCGACTCCTGGGAGATCCCCTCGAAGAGTCCTTCCTGTTGCTCCGGCTTCAGCACCGCGGGCCCATATTCGCGATGGTCGCTGGCCTGCACATTCCCGCCAAACTTGATATTGAGCAACTGCATCCCATAGCAGATACCGAGCACGGGAACTCCGTAATCCTGTAACCGTCCGAAATCGATGTCAGGAGCGTCCTCTTCGCTGGTACTCCTGGGCCCCCCCGAGAGGATGATGGCACCCGGCTTCCCAAGTTCATCAAATTCTTCCAGAGCATAGAGCCTGGCGAAGAACCCCAGCTCCCGTACCCGCCGCACGATGAGCTGCGTATACTGCGACCCAAAATCAACAACTGCGACGTGCCTGTTCTCTTCCATGATCGTAACCTCGATAACTAATCCCCAATCCGTTCCTAACTGATCGGTTGATAATTGGTAGGTTCCTGCGTGATGACAATGTCGTGGGTATGACTCTCACGCAATCCGCCCGGCGTGATCCGCACAAACTCGCACTGTGAGCGCAGGACTCCCAGATTTTCCGCTCCCACGTATCCCATCCCCGACCTGAGTCCCCCCATAAGTTGATAGACCACATCGGACAGTGGGCCCTTGTAGGGCACACGCCCCTCCACTCCTTCCGCCACCAGTTTACCACTGGCGCCCTGCCCGTAGCGGTCGCCGGAACCCTTCATCATGGCGCCCAGAGATCCCATCCCCCGGTAGGTCTTGAAGCGGCGTCCCTGAAAGTGAACGGTTAACCCTGGACTCTCGCGGGTGCCCGCCAGGACCGATCCCAGCATGACGATATCCGCACCGGCCGCCAGGGCCTTCACGATATCACCGGAGTAACGTATTCCCCCGTCCGCGATCACGGGCACACCATTTTCCCGGCACCACGGAGCCACATTCTGAATGGCCGTGAACTGCGGCATGCCCACCCCGGCAATCACGCGAGTGGTACAAATCGATCCGGGACCCACTCCCACCTTCACTGCCCGGGCACCTGCCGAGACAAGGTCGCGTGCGCCCTGCTCCGTCACCACGTTACCCGCCACCACCGGTCGGTCCGAAAGAGTTGCCAGTTCCTCCACCACCTGGAGAACACGCGAGGTATGCCCCGTCGCGGCATCAATAAAGAGGGCGTCTGCTCCAGCATCAATCACCGCCTGCGCCCGCTCCTTCCACTCCACTCCCACCCCGATGGCCGCACCACAGCGCAGTTGGCCATTCGGATCCTTGGCTGCATCCACAAAAGTGATCTGTTTTTCAATGTCGCCGCCGGTGATCAATCCTGCCAACCGCCCCTCGGCGTCAACGAGAGGCAGTTTCTCAATGCGGTGCTCATAGAGAATCCGGCGGGCTGCCTCGGGAGTGGTCTCGGGCCCCCCCGTAACCAGCTTGTCCCCACGGGTCATGACATCCCCCACCTTGGCCGCATCATCGGCAAAGTGACGGATGTCCCGACCCGTCACCATTCCGACCAGAACGCCCTCTTCATCAACCACCGGAAATCCAGAGAAACCCTGCTCCCCCATGATGCTCTTGAGATCCTCGATGGTGGTATCGCTCCTCACCGTCATTGGTTTCTGGATAACAGCGCTCTCCGAGCGTTTAACCCGGGTGACCATCTCCGCCTCCTCCTCCACCGAACAGGCTCGATGAATAACCGCCATTCCCCCTTCCCGAGCGAGAGCCACGGCAAGTTCTGACTCCGAAACCGTGTCCATGGCCGCGGAAATCACGGGAATCTTGAGGGCGATTTCCTCGGTGAGTGCCGTGTCCAGCCGCGCTTCAGTGGGCAAAACCCCACTCTTCTTGGGCACCAGAAGTACGTCGTCAAAGGACAGTCCCAGAGTCAATTCCGCCATGAGCGAGTGAATAGAAGCTCCACAGTATTGGCAAGCCCGATCCAGCGAAAGCTTCTGAATATATTTTTACTGCCTCACAATCAGCCAACTACCCACCCTGGAGCTGGAATCGCCACCGCATGCACGCCACCCCCGCGCAGCCGAATTCCACCCTTCATTCTCAAACGCGCACAATGCTCCCAACCTGCGTTCAAGCCCAGCTAACCAAACGTCAGGAAGGTCGACACCTCCGTTGAGGTTGTGCGGTGAGGTGGCCAAATCCACGAAACCCCAAACCCGATGGAATCCTTCGTCAGCGTAGTTCCGGTCACGAATCGCCGCCAAGAAAGACACAGCCAATTGCCCCCAAACATCATCTCTGAAAGGAATCGCATGAAACTGATGGGATTGGCATAAATGCTGCTTCGAAAACGCTCGCGTCTCGAAAAAGAAGTGCCATGGTGGTGTTGCAGTTCAACATGTAATGCCGGGACCCTCCCTCAGCCAGACCGTCAGCCAGACGCAGACCCTCGCGCCTCAGATGCGCCAGAGTCTGGAGATCCTGCAGTCGAACACCCTGGAGCTGCAGCAGTTGCTGCGCCAGTTTCTTGAGACCAACCCGGTTCTGGAGCACGAACTGTCCACCCTCTCCCTCGACGACCTCGACCAGAAGGAGGCAGATCCCGATGAACTGGTGGAATCACCTGACGATGATCTCCGTGAACTTGCCATCATGGAGCGGCGGACCAACGGGTCCAGCCAGGAGGACGAAGAGCGCCGGGAACACCTCTACAGCTCCATCGTAGGCCCGGAAACCTTCCAGCAGCACCTGGCCGATCAGCTCAATCTGTCCGCCCCCCCCGATGAATTACGGGTCGCCGCGCTGGCTCTCATCGGCAACATGGACGAACGTGGCTATTTCGATGAACCCCTTGCAGAAGTCGGTCGCTGTCTGGGCATTCCGGTCGAGGATCTGGAACGCGCAAAAACCATCCTTCAGAGCTTCGATCCACCGGGAATCGCGGTGGATGATCTCCAGGAATCCCTGCTCGTGCAGTTGCATCGCTCCAACCGGTTGGACTCGCTGGAATTCCGTATCGTCGAGAACCATCTCAACGAACTGGCACGCAAACACTATCCGAAAATAGCACGCGCACTCAACGTGAGTGTCGAGGAGGTGGTAGAGGCCGCGACCCACATCGCCCAGCTTGATCCCGCTCCGGGGACCTCCTTCGATCCGTCCAGCAATCCCTACATTATCCCTGATGTCTCATTGGAGAAAGACGGTGAGGGCGACTGGATCGCAGTGCTCACCAACGAATACCTGCCCCGCCTCCGACTGAGTGATACATACAAGGATCTCGTGGCGACCAGCCCCGACCGCAAACTCCGCACCTATCTGCGCAATCAGCTTCGCGAAGGCCGCACCCTCATCAAAGCCCTCGACCAGCGCCAGGCGACCATCCTCGCCATCTCCGAGGAGATCATCAGACATCAGACCGAGTTCCTTGAGCACGGCCCGCGCAGCCTGAAACCCCTCACGATGAACGAGGTTGCAGAAGCCATCGAGGTGCACCCCGCTACTGTCTCACGCGCGGTGGCCGGCAAACATGCCCGTACTCCTCACGGTGTGATGGAATTGCGCCGGTTCTTCGCCACCGGCTATAAGACCTCGGAAGGACATACGGTTTCCAACGAGGGGGTCCGGGAGGCCCTCCAGTCCATTGTCAATGCCGAGGATCAGCAAAAGCCTCTTTCCGACTCTGCCATCCAGAAGATCCTCTCCCGACAGGGGATCAAGGTGGCCCGCCGAACCGTGGCAAAGTACCGCGAGCAGCTCAACATCCTGCCCAGTCACCTCCGGAGGAGCTATTGAGCTCACCCCGTCTTAACCAGACAGGGACGTATTCCAGGAGAGCCCCTGATCATGATCTTCGACTGGAGAGTCGGCGCCTCCTTCTCTCTTCCTGTCATGCCGGTTCCCGGCATCGAAAACGCTGAAGCAAAACAACCCTGATCTTCAATTATTCAACTCTCTCCGGCGGAAGATTTGACAACCCTGCATCGGCCACCGACAACCCTCTCTCACATGACCGAAGACGCCATCCGCAACGCTCTCTCTGTTGTCAAATACCCGGGATTTTCCCGGGACATTGTCTCCTTTGGCCTGGTGAAATCGATCCTGATCGAAAAAGGGGTGGTGTCAGTGGGGATCCAGATACAGACCCGCGACCCTGAGGTTCCTGAGCAGATCTTCAAGGCGTGCCACGAGATCCTCGATGAAATCGCGGGCGATCCCGAAAAGGTGCAGATCGGGATCGATATTCAGGATCCCCCCGGCAACGCAACTACACCCGGTGGAGCGACCGACAGCCAGTCCATCCCCGGCGTGAAGCGAATCATCGCAGTGGCCTCCGGAAAAGGAGGAGTGGGCAAGTCTACGGTTTCCTCCAATCTTGCAGTCACCCTCTCCAGGCAGGGGCTGAAGGTAGGGCTCTGTGATTGCGATCTCTACGGACCCTCCATTGCCCTCATGTTCGGCGCCACCGACCAACAACCCATGGCCGACACAAAGGAGCGCATCATTCCCATCGAAGCCCATGGCATCAAATTGATGTCGATGGGATTCCTTCTTGGTGACGATGCTCCCGTCATCGTCCGGGGCCCTCTTGCCACCCGTTACACCCAGCAGTTTCTCCAGGGGGTGGCCTGGGGTGAACTCGATGTTCTCATTCTGGATCTTCCTCCCGGAACAGGAGACATTCAACTGACCACCGTGCAAACCATCGCTCTCGACGGTGCAATCGTGGTCACTACTCCGCAGGAAGTCGCCCTGATCGATGCCCGCAAAGCCATCAGCATGTTTGCCAAGGTGAATGTCCGGATCCTCGGACTCATCGAAAACATGTCCTGGTTCGAATGTGAGCACGGCACAAGATACCATCTCTTCGGAGAAGGTGGAGGGCAGCGCGAAGCTGAACTCTTGGATATCCCCCTGCTGGCTCAGATCCCCCTCGATCCTGATACCAGACAGCGCTGCGATGACGGCCTGCCAGTGGCTTTGCTGGACGGATCCCAATCCCCCATCGCAGCGGCTTTCCAGCGGGCAGCGGAAGCCCTTCCAGTCTCAGCTCCGGCTTGAATTGACTGGACCAGCCAGTCGCCAACAACAGGAGTCCCGGCAGGAACACAGCCCTTCCCCGTGGAGGACTCCAACCGATTAGCACCGCAGGCGGCGCCTCTCTCCTATGCAAAGAGTTTCTCCACCGCCTGGGCCTTGACCAGTTCACGCGGTTGTTTGAGATGATTGAGGACAACTGTCTCAGGATCGATTCCCACGCTGTGATAGATGGTGGCGAGAACCTCTCTCGGATGCACCGGGAGCTCGAGCGGGGCGGAACCCGTCTTGTCCGATTTCCCGTGCACGTATCCGCGCTTGATTCCCGCTCCCCCCATGACGGATGTATAGCAGTAGGGCCAGTGATCCCGGCCATCCGCACTATTGCCGTTACCGGAGGTGCTCACCCCTTTCTCAGGAGCCCGGCCGAATTCCCCAATGGCCACTACCAGGGTCTCGTCAAGCATGCCACGTTCATCGAGATCCTCAAACAGGGTGGCCAACCCACCGTCCAGCATGGGGCCCGATTGAGTCTTCATGCGCTTGCTGAGATCCTTGTGATGATCCCATGAGTGGTTGTCGGAATTGGCTACCTTGGGCCAGACCACCTCTACCACACGGGTGCCGGCTTCCACCAGGCGGCGAGCCAGAAGACAGCTCTGTCCAAAGGTGTTTCGACCGTAGCGGTCACGCAGATCATCGCTCTCCATCTCCAGATCAAACGCCTCACGAGCCTTGCCCGAGACGATCAGATTCAGAGCCTGCTCGTAGTAATTATCGAGGTTGTACTTCTCGACGGCTTTTTCGATGGCGGGCATCTGACCCTCAATCGTCTGACGCAACTTTGCACGGCGGCGGAGACGGGTGGAAAAGACTTCCGGACGGAGTTGCAGATCTTCCACACTGATCCCGTCCATCTTGCTCATCTTCATATCATCCCCCGGCGGGTAAAGGTAGTAGGGATCATAGGCCTTGCCCAGGAAGCCGGCGGTCCCTCCCTTGCCCACCACATTGCTCTCCTGGAGTGGACGGGGCAGCATGACGAAGGGGAGCATTGGCTCCTCCGTGGGCCTGAACCGAATGATGTTTGAACCGAAATTAGGGAAGTCCTTCGGCGAAGGAGGCTCAAGCTGACCTGACGGACTCACCTTGTCAGTAGTATACCCCGTCATGATCTGGTAGATCGCGGCCGTGTGATTGAAAAGCCCGTTAGGGGTGTAGCTCATCGACCGGATCGTGGTGAACTTATCGTTCACCTTGGCGAGTTTGGGAAGGATCTCAGTGAAGTGGATCCCCGGGATCTGAGTCGGAATGGTCTTGAAGACGGAACGGATCTTATCCGGAACGTTTTCCTTGGGATCCCAGAGATCGAGGTGACTCGGCCCCCCCTGCAGGTAAAGCAGGATCACGCTCTTGGCCTTGCCCCACCCATCCTTGCCCGCATGCGGACTTGCCTTCGATTGATCCTGGGCTGCCAGGATGTTGTTAAGGGACATCCCCATCATGCCGGCTCCTCCCACACGGAGGAAGTCACGACGGGAGTGGCCAAGATGAGAGTCGCAGAGATCGCGGCCCTTGGCGCCTTTGATACGGAACATGGTTTCAGATCGGGTTTGACGGAGCTTGCCTGCCCCGCGTGGTTGATTCAGTGATTAAACAGGAAAGAGGGGTTGTTAATCAATGCCCAAGTCAAATCCTGGGCAGCGGTGAGCCTGGGATTCTTGGACTGTCTGGCACTCATTTCCACGTCCTTGCGGAATCTGATGAGCCGGGAATCCTCCTCAATCGGAGCTTCCACGTATTTCAGAGCCTTTTGGAGCTCTTCCAGTTTCTTGTCAGGCGGGACAGGTGGAACCGGCCCTTTGGCCGCCCATCGACGATTCTGGTATTCAACGTCGCTCTCGCCGATCCAGGCCGCGAGAGCTTTCCCCTCCTCTTCGCTGCGCTGCGCTGCCTCTTTGCCAAACGCATCCGCGATGTGGGCAGGGATGCCAAAGTGCAGAGGATCAGCGTCGGTGGTGATATAAACACGGAAACGCCCTGCCGGATGACTCTTGAACCGGCAGAGTATGCCCACGGTGAGGGTCGCGCCGTTCTCTGAATCGCCCTTTACAGGCTCCTTCAGCTTATAGACTGCCCGCTGCGGCACCTTGTAATTTGTGCCAGCGATCGCCCAGCCCCGGTTTCCTCCATCGAGATTGCCGTCAAAGGTGCGCTTCACATCAAAATCCTTCTGAGTGAAACTGGCCTTGGCATCAGCAATGGGCACTCCCATCCCCACTGCACCCTCCGCCTTGCTCTGCCAGCGGGCCTGCAACTCCGTGATCACCATATTGCCATCCTTGCTCAAACCCGGTCCACCATTAAACGCAAGATCCGGCACGACCTCGATCATGAGGCCGGTGATATTGGTGAGTTTCGTCTCTGAGGTGACCAGATAGTCGAAGGCTCGCTCACCCCCGCTACCCTTGACGGAACCGTCTGGCAGGATCTCCACCTTGGACTTGTCGGAGGCCGTCACCGAAATCGGCCGGACGAGGTGCCACCTGGTAGGGATTTCATCTATCTTGGTCTTGGCAGCGAACTCGTCGACCTTTGAGGGAAGGGTGGCCTCGTATTCGGTAATCGCCCGCTTGGATACTTCCATCTTCTTCTGCCGCTCTTCCTCAAGACGTTTCACGCGGGCATCGTGTTCGGACTGGTAGTCACTGATCTCCTTCCTCGCCTTGGCAATAGCCACCTGCCTCTTAGCTTCCAGCTCCTTGCGGCCGGGCTCCCAGTCCTTCTCTCGCTTGGCCAACTCCTCGACCATGGCCTCATGATCACTCTCAATCAGGGCCCAGTTGGCCTTCACCACTGCGATCTCGGAGGGACGCGGCTCCCGGCTCAGCACCCGGAGGTAGATTTCCTTGATGAGTTTGGTGTCGTCCTTCTGCTCTGCCACCAACTTGGTAATGGCATTCTTGGAATCGGCAATGGCATCCGCGATATCGGGACCACCCAGCAAGGCCATCACCGCGCTCAGTCGCACATCGTTGATCCGGTCACACTCGCAGGCACTCTCCCGGGACGGGCGCCCCAGGGTGGCCAGCAACCCGCTCTTGGTGTCCTGCTTGGCGTCGATCTCCTTGGCCTGCAACTTCGGCGCGGAACCCGTCACAGCATAAACCGCATCATAAAGCACCTCCGCAGGAAGGCGACGGGCCTGGGCATGCGAGAAGTTGATCTGGTCGTCCTCATTCCATTTGTTGGTGGTCAGGGAAAGCTGGTAGACCCTCGACTTGCAGACCTCGGCAATGAGTTTGCGTACATCGAAACCCCCTTCAACGAACTGCTTGGTGAGATAGTCGAGTAATTCAGGGTTGGAGGGCGGATTACCCGCCCGAATGTCGTCGAGAGGTTCGATGATCCCCGTTCCCAGGAGGTAACCCCAGATCCGGTTGGCATAACTCCGACCAAAGAACTGGTTGTCCTCCGCCGTAATCCATGCCGCCAGTTCTTGCCGACGGGTGGCACTCTTTTCAGGAGCAGCCTGCGGCTTCTCATGCTTTACCAGGTAAGGGAAGGCAGGCGGGGTTATCTGACCGGTCCGTTCATGCTTCATCTCCCCTCCCCCTGCATCCTTGGTGATCTCGTAAAGCGGTTTGGCACCCTCTACTGCGGTTCCACCGATGTTCTGCTTGGGAGCATTCTTGCCATCCCTCTCCAACTTCACCTGGGAGAAGTAGGCGGCAATCTCGTAATACTGATCCTGGGTCCAGCGCTCAAAGGGATGGTCGTGGCACTTATTGCAGCTGAAGCGGGTAGCCAGAAAGAGATGTGTGGTATTCTCCATGAGGAGATCAGCCGTGCGATGAATCTTGAAATAGGATGCAGGCGGGTTCTCCTTGTTTGATCCGCTGGCGGTGAGAATCTTGCGCACAAAGATGTCGTAAGGGGTGTTGGCTTCGACTTCCTTGCGGATCCACTCCCGATAAATCGTGGCCCCTTCCCCGCCAAGGAACTTGCTGTTCACCATCAGCATGTCCGCCCACTTGTTCGTCCAGTGCTGCACGAACCCCGATGAACCGATGAGATCGTCGATGACTTCTTCCCGCTTGGTCTTCGAGTCAGTGGGATCCGCCATGAACAATTTCAGTTGAAGTGGCTTGGGCGGCAGTCCGGTCAGATCAAGATAGATCCTGCGGAAGAACTCCTCATCGCTGCAGAGGTCGCTGGGCAGGATCTTCATGCGCTGCCACTTGGCGGCCACCAGTTTGTCGATTTCTCCCCAAGCCGGTTGCTCGGCCCACTCGAACCCGCTCCGATCTCCCATCACTGTCAGGGTAGTGGCCGCGTAGGCACCCTCATAACGGGCCAGCACCGGAGATTCTCCCCGGCGCAGGGTTGTCATCAACCCATAATCATCATGAACCACCACGTCCTGATTGGCTCCTTCCACATAGGATTCGCGTGTCACATCACGCTTCGATCCATCCTTATAGGTGGCCACTACGCGAATCTGCTGCTGGCCGCCAACTTCCTGGATAACCGGGTTGTTCGGGAAAACCTCGATCGACTTCACAACCGGTTTGGGGTCAGTCAGAACCGTTCCGTTGGAAATCCAGTCACGGATAATCCGGTAATACTCCGAGTTCGGTTCGGTCACCTGCTGCCCCTCGTGCGGAACCGCACCGGTCGCCTTCAAAAGCATGAGACTATCGTCCGGAGAGGCATAGTTCACCCTCCTCGCGGAGATATCGTCACTGAAGGACCTCACATCAACGAGCGGATCGTAGCCGCGGAGGGAGAGCTTGAATCCGTTCTTGCCATCCTTGGCGCCGTGACAGGTTCCCGCATCACAACCCATCCGGCTGAGCACCGGCTTCACGTCGCGCACATAGTCAGGAAGGCGCGGCTGCTTCACGTTGTTGACCGTGACCTTCACACTCGCCTTCTGGTTGCCCAAGGTCACACTCAGGGTTCCTTCCCCATCCTTGACCGGCTGAACACGCCCTCGCGCACTCACCTCCAGAAGATCACCCCCCACCACTGCCGACACCTGCCGGGTCACGTCGACTGTTCCGCCCTGCTTGAGGATCGCCGTCACCAGAAGCTGGACATACTGATTGGCCTCGTTGAAGACGATCTCACCCGGTTCCAGGGACAGGGAGGCGATCTCGTCAGCTGATATCCTGCGCTCTCCGAGTTCGGCCCGTTTGCCGCGTTTTCGATTGAGTGGCTTCTGCTCTCCTTTCCCACGCTGGGCCAAGACCTTGGCTCCTTCCACCATTACTGGCACGAAATCACCCTTCACCCTTCCGTTCTCCACTTCAATGAAACGCACTTTCCCATCCGCTCCGGACGCCGCAAGAATCTTGCCGTCAGGAGAGAAGGCCAGGGAGAACATCTCCGTTTCCGGCACATCGACGGAATGAAGCACCTTCACTTCGCGTGCCCAGTACTCCTCCAGTTTCTGCTTCTCTCCTGCGTTAGGTGTCTTGTTAAAGATATTCTTGATGGGCCCGGGGATGCCACTGTCGTACTCGGCGTTGTAGATGGTGATGGTTCCTCCGCCATTCAGGCTGCTGACTCCCGCCGCCCGTTTCCCGTCCCTGCTGAAGGAGAGGTCCCAGATCCGCCCCGGCATACGCGGAAACTTGCGCACCACGTTGGCGTTATCCCCTATCTTCCGGGCGGTCTGGCGTTTCAAGCGGAAAACCTGGGGCTGTCCATCGGAACCACCCACGAGCACCTCGTCCTTCAGTGGATGACCCGCCACCGCCGCAATCCCGCCCTTCAACTCCCCAGGCGTGATGGAGGTAAGGTTATCGATAAGTCTCTCGGTTTCCACCTCGGTGTGCTTCGCCGTCATATCGCGCCCCACGCTGATGACCTGCTTTCCATCGCGGGAGAAAACGGAATCGAGTACCCAGTCGTTATGCCCCCCCATGAAAAGCACCTGTTTCCCATTCGAGACCTGGATTGCACGCAGGGTGTTATCGCTGCACCCGAAGGAAACCAGTTTACTGTCCGGAGACCAGGCGACTCCGTAAACAGTGTCATACGTCACCGGCACCGAGACCTTGAGCGTCTTCTTTGCAACATTCCAGACCTGGACCTCGCCCATCCGGCCTGGCAACCCCCCGGTTGCCGCCACCATGCTGCCATCCGGCGAGAAGGCCACACTCTCGATGCGCTCGGAAAGTCCCACCAACCGTCCCACCAACTCGCTCCCGTCCGCCTTATGGATCAGGATCTCGTGAAAGCCCGCCACCGCAAGCAATGAACCATCCGGAGAGTAATCCATCGAAGTCACCACCGGCGGCACCGCGTAAACCGGCGGATTCTTCATGTCATATTTCTGGAAGGCATTCTCGGGCGTATCATCCACCGCGCCCTCGGCGATCCACCGCCTGAGCAGATCAATCTCGGTCTCGTGCAGAGCCTCCTCCTTGGGAGGCATCTCCGCCTTGCCCTCATCATCAGGGATGATCTGCTCAATCAGAAGACTCTCATCGGGTTTTCCCGGAAGAACTGCCGCTTCATCACTTTCTCCCCCCTCAATAAGGCGCTTCACATCGGTGAGGATATAATCGCCCTTGGCCTTGGCAGGCTGGTGACATCCCTGGCAACTCGCCTGCATCAGAGGCCGAACGTCGTTCCAGTAACTGACCGGACGGTCGGATCCTTCATTATCTCCTTCCGCACCGTGAACGAAACCGATCGGGGAAATCGCAATGGCCGTCAACGCCAGCGACGAAAGAAATCCGTGCGTGTGTCTCATGGGTTTTTGACTCAGGACAAATTGGCAGGATCGAAGGGATCTTACAAGCCAACCGTCCCAAATTACTCCCTTCAGACGATGAATCTGGCCTCCCGGCCCTCCGCCTGATCCGACCTCAAGGGGAATAAGCCCCCCAGGGACATAATACCTCAACCCCCAATGCCCGGTTGCAGCACCGGATCGAATGCCCCCGGGCGGGCATCCTGATCGCCTGACGGCTGATTTTTCCCTCGAATCGGCGACCAGAGATCTCAGGAGCTCCGCCGCCCCTCTTCGGGGTGACTGCTCCTGTCATGCCTGAAAGGCACCACAACCGTGCGCTCACCCGGCTCCCACACCCTTGCTCCTTTTCATCTCTCCCGGTAGACTCCCGCCACCAAGCCCTGCGCGCACGCGCATGTCACAAAAAAAAATCAGCATCAGCCTCCCGGCCCTTCCACTCCGGGCCGTTCTGACTCTCGCGATCCCGTTCGTTTCCGGTCTGCCTGCGCAGGAGACCCCTTCCCCTCCTGCCGAACTGGCTGGAGCGCTCTACCTTGATGCCTGGCAGATCGAGAAGGAGTTCATCGTAAGCCCACTCGCCCTCCAGCAATGGCTCGACCTCGGAATCACGACAGATTCCAGACTCTCCCCGGAGGAACGTGAGGCCCTGAAACCGAGGATCGGCAACTTTCTGGCGCAAAAATGCCCCGTCACCATCCAGGATGAACCGATCGAGTTCACTCTCGACCGCATTCACTTCATTGAACCCAGGGCCACCGAATTCTCCCTCATCGATCCAAAGGCGACCGTCTCTCCACGAGACATCCGGATCAGCGTGGTCTACGCCGCCCCCAACATGGACCCGCGTCAGGCCCTTCAGGTCTTCTGGAACCTCATCCCCGAGAACGCACCTTTCGTCACTGTCAAAGTGGCCGATGCCGGAGGAACGCGAAGTTTCAATCTCACCAAGTTCAATCCTGCCCTGAACATTCGCGGCCGCTATCGCTCCGCCGGTCGCAACGCTCCTCCCCCGCCTCCTGACCTCCCCACCCTTGACGCCAAAATCGTCAATCTCCCCTGGCTCACTGTTCTGATCGGACTGGTCCTCGTTCCTCTGGTCATCAGATTCCTGCGCAGCCAACGGAAAAACCCCGTTCTCGCGGTGCTGCTCATCCTCCTTGCCGTCACCGCGGCAAGACTCAGTCACGTCAGGGTGAAAATTGGCAAGGCCTCCGGAACCGAGCTCAGCGAGACCCAGTCGTCCCGCATTCTCGACCCCCTCCTGCGCGGTGTCTACCACTCCTTCCACTATCGCAAGCCCGGTGAACAGTACGACGCCCTCAGCAAGGTGGTTGGAAGAGCGGCTCTCACCCGGATATTTCTCGAAGTGCAGCGCACCCTTGAGAGCCGCGCCCGGGACGGCTCACGGGTTCGCGTGAGTGATCTGCGCATAGAAGACTCACAGCCCTCGCCCCTGCCCGACCGACCGGGCTTCACAGCCACCTGCAACTGGGAGGTGAGTGGCCGGGTGGGGCACTGGGGACACTTCCACGATCGCACCAACCTCTACCGTGCCACCTTCGTGGTTGAACCCCTGGAGGATCGCTGGAAGATCACACAGCTCAATCTGCATGAGCGTGAACGCGAACCGGAACCGGTGCCCACTGCAACATCCACCCCTGATTGATCCGTGCTCCGAGTCGAAGAGATCGAATTTCAATATCCGCAAAGCGACTACCGGCTACGGATCGACCGCTTCGTCTGCCAGGCGGCCCAGGCCACCGCGATCGTCGGACCCAGTGGTTGCGGAAAGACCACCTTCCTCAATCTGGCCGCCGGAATTCTGCACCCGTCCAGGGGAGTTATCAGCGTGGACGGCGTCGAAATCAGTTCCCTGGGAGACTCCATGGGGGCAACCTTCAGGCTGGCGCGAATAGGGCTCATCTTCCAGGAGTTTGAACTGGTCGAGCATCTCGCGGTAAGAGACAACATCCTTCTCCCCGTGCATCTCGGCCTGAGATCACAACGAACCGCCATCGAAGCGGAGGCGAAGCGACTCGCCGAGCATACCGGAATCGCAGGCTACTGGAGGATGCACCCCCGCAACCTCTCCCACGGCGAGAGACAACGGGTCGCCATCTGTCGTGCCCTGAGCACGAAACCCAGCCTTGTTCTGGCCGATGAACCTACCGGCAATCTCGATCCTCTCAACAAGCGCAAGGTCCTGGATGTCATGATCACCACCGCCCGCGAACGGGGACAGTGTCTGGTGGTCGCCACCCACGATGTCGAACTTCTGGATGCCTTCGACGCAGTCGTGCAGTTTGAAGAACTCAACCAGTCCCGGGAAAGCACCACCCCATGAATCCCGGCGGCATCGCATTCCTCAGCTGGAAACACCTCAGCCATCGCCCGATGCGATCGCTCACGCTGGTCACTACCATCGCGCTCACACTCTTCTTTCCGCGCGCCCTGCAGGTCTTCATCAGCGAAAGTGAGGATGTCCTCCAGGAGCGGGCCCGCTCCACCCCTCTGCTCGTCGGCCCAAAAGGCAGCTCAATCGATCTCACCCTGAACTCCCTCTATTTCACCCCGCAGCAACTTCCTCCGCTCACTTACGCCGCCTATGAAAACCTTTCCCGGCAACGCTTCGGAACCACCATCCCGGTGCACTCCCGATTCCGGGCAGAAGAGGCTCCCGTCATAGGGACTTCTCTCGCCTACTTCGAATTGCGCGAACTCATGGTGGTCTCCGGACGGATGATCACCCGTCTTGGCGATTGTGTTATTGGAGCCCAACTCGCCGCCCGGAAAAATCTCAAACCGGGCGACACTATCACTTCCTCACCGGAGAATGTCTTCGATCTTGCGGGCGTCTACCCGTTGCGCATGCGCATCACCGGCGTGCTTGCCCCCAATCACACCGCCGATGACGACGCCGTCTTCGTCGATCTCAAGACCACCTGGATTATCGAAGGCCTCGCCCATGGTCACCAGGACCTGACCGACCCGGGACCCCCCGGGGAATCCGGGGAATCCGGGAAGAACGTGGTTCGCGCCAATGCCTCGGTAATTGAATTCAACGAAGTCACCGACGAGAATATCACAAGCTTTCACTTTCACGGTGAACCTGGCGCCTATCCCCTTTCTTCTGCCATCGTCGTCCCCCGCAACCAGAAGCAACACGCCCTCGCCCTGGCGGCTTATCAGGACAAGGACGCCACCGCTCAGATGGTCATTCCCCTCTCAGCCGTCACAGACCTCGCCGACACCCTCTTCGCCACCCAGCGCCTTGCCCTGGCAGCCTTCCGCCTTCTGGGCGTGGCCGCCCTGGGACTGGCCTCCCTCGTATTCCTGCTCTCCTTCCGTCTTCGTGAACGCGAAATGCTCACCTACGCCAAGATCGGCGCCAGCAGGATCCTGGTCGGCACCCTTAAGGCAGTCGAAGTCACCATCGTCGTGATTTCGGCAATGATCCTGGCACGGGTTGCCGTCTCCCTCACCCGCTCCCTCGCTAGCGATCTTCTCTCCAGGTTTCTCAACTAGGAACTGCTTCTCTGCCATGAAACACGCTCTCCCGGTCCCTCTGACCCTCGCTCTTCTTCTCGTTTCCTGCGGGGAGCACGACAAGCAAACCGAGTCCCATGGCGACGGAATCCACAAGCCTGTCATTGCCGCCGTCAACTATCCTCTGGCTTACTTTGCCGAACGCCTTTCCAGCGATTTCGCCACCGTTCTCTACGACGTGCCGACCAACCAGGACCCCGCCTTCTGGGAACCAGGTGACGAGCAGATCACCGCCATCCAGGAGGCCGATCTCATCCTGCTGAATGGGGCAACCTACGCCAAGTGGATCTCCACCCGCACCCTCCCCGACGAGATCACGGTGACGACTTCCAGTTCCTTCCGGGGCAAACTCATCGCGATCGAGGGCACTCTCAAGCACACGCACAAGAAGGGCGAGGAAGCCCACTCGCACAACGGCCTCGCGTTCACCACCTGGTTGGACTTCAAGCAGGCTTCCGCCCAGGCATCTGAAATAGCGTCTGCGCTCGCCGAGCGGTTCCCCGAACGCAAGGAGACGGTCATGACCAGGCTGGCCCCCCTCCTGGAGGATCTCAACAACCTCGACATCGAGATGGCCGCCGCCACATCCGGACTCGGAAACGCTCCCGTCATTGTCTCTCACCCGGTCTATCAATACTGGGCCCGCGCCTACCGCATCACCGCACCCTCACTCCTCTGGGAACCCGACATGGAACTCACCCCCGGGGATCTGGCCGCCCTGGCCACAATCCGGGAAGAGAACCCCGGGACCACCCTTTTCATCTGGGAGGGCAACCCTCTCCCCCAAAACACCGAGAAACTGAAGAGGATCGGTCTCACCAGCGTGGTCATCTCCCCCTGTGGCAAGCGACCCGTAAGCGGAGACTTTCTCAGCGTAATGAGGGCCAATGTCGCCGCCCTTCGGGCCCTCTCCAATTAACCCTTTCTCCGGGGACACAGGAAACCGCCCCGCCATTTCCGGCCATTTCCCAGGGGATCGCCGCCCCCGGGGGATCGCTCGATTGAAATCTTGCCAGCAGGGGGCGCGTATGCAGCCTGTTCCAACACGAACCACCCACTACCCATGAATCGACTCCATCGTATCGTATCAGCTGGTGCCGGCCTGGCACTCAGCCTCACCCCGGTTCAGGCCGATCACCATCTCTCGGTCCACTACAAGGGCAAGGACGGCCCGGGCAAGGGCAAGCACATCGTCCTTGTCAGTGGCGACGAGGAATACCGCTCCGAAGAGTGTCTTCCCATGCTGGGCCGGATCCTCTCCGAACACCACGGGTTCAACTGCACGGTTCTCTTCTCTGTAAACGACAAGGGTGAGATCGATCCCAACAATCAGAAGAGTGTATCCAACGCCAAAGCCATGGATTCGGCCGATCTCATCATCATCGCTCTGCGTTTTCGCAACTGGCCGGATGAGGACATGAAACACTTTGTGGACGCCTATCATCGGGGCGTCCCCGTCATCGGCCTGCGGACCAGCACCCACGCCTTTCAACTTCGTCAGGGTTCCTACCGGGACTTCAACGGCTTTGGTAAAAAGGTGCTCGGCGAGGGCTGGGTGAGTCACTGGGGACACCATAAGCGGGAAGGATGTCGCGGTGTGGTGGAGGATGCCAACAAGGATCACCCCATCCTGAAGGGAGCTACCGATGTCTTTGCCGACAGCGACACCTACGAAGCGGCTCCTCCCAAGGACGCCACGATTCTCATGCGGGGAGTGGTGACCGATTCCCTCAAGCCGGACTCCAAGCCAGTGAAGGGCAAGAAGAAGAAGAACCGCGCCACCGGACAGGTTCAGGATGTCAACGATCCGGCCATGCCGGTGGCCTGGACCCGTGAACTGAAGAACCCCAAGGGCAAGACCAACCGACTCTTCTGCACCACCATGGGAGCCGCCACCGACTTCAAGAGCGAGGGCTTGCGCCGCATGGTTGTCAACGGCGTCTTCTGGGGACTTGGCATGGAGAACAAGATTGACGGCAAGGCCAACGTCACCCTGATCGGGGACTATAAGCCTTCCTTTTACAGCTTCAACGGCTTCAAGAAGGGAGTGAAGCCCTCAGATCACAAGTAACCGCCAATGCCGGTGCCAGCCCCCCTGCACGGGCCGCGGATCCGCGGCCCGTTTTGTATTCGGGTATTCGGTCCATCCCCCCCGGCCCTTCCACTCCCTCCTTGCCACCTGCTGTCCGCCCCGCCATCGTCCCCTGGCGCATGAAAACCCGCACCCTCGGCACAAACGGATTTGAAATCGGGGAAGTCGGCCTGGGCTGCTGGCAGCTGGGAGGGACAGAATTCGGTCCCCTTGATGAGGAAACCGCCCATCAGATTCTCTCCGCGGCCAAGGACAGCGGATCGAACTTCTTTGACACCGCCAATGTTTATGGGGCTGGACGCAGCGAGAGCCTCATCGGCAAATACCTTCAGGAGCATGGCGAGGGCATCACGGTTGCCTCCAAGACCGGTCGCGAAGTCTACCCCGACGGCTACAGTGAAGAAAACCTCCGGAAGTCAATCCTGGAGAGCAGCGAGAAACTCGGACTGAACTGCCTCGACCTCGTCCAACTGCATTGCGTCCCGCATCCGGTTCTTCGGGAGGGAGCCATTTTTGACTGGCTGCGGGCCCTCAGGGACGAAGGTCTCATCAGACATTTCGGCGCGAGTGTCGAGAGTGTGGATGAGGGCCTCACCTGCCTGCAGCACGAGGATCTCCTTTCCCTTCAGGTCATCTTCAATCCCTTCCGGCAAAAACTCATTGATGAACTATTCCCCCGTGCCGCAGAACTCGGAGTGGGCATCATCGTCCGACTTCCCCTGGCCAGCGGATTACTGACCGGCAAGTTCAGCACCGAAACCACCTTCGGAGAAGACGACCACCGCAACTTCAACCGGGATGGAGCGTGCTTCAATGTCGGGGAAACCTTCGCGGGAATTCCCTTTGAGAGGGGGTTGCAACTCGCCGATCAACTGCGACCTCTCGTGCCCGAGGGCATGACCATGGCTCAAATGTCTCAGCGATGGATTCTCGATTTCGAAGCGGTCTCCGTCATCATCCCAGGCGCGAGTTCCCCGGAGCAGGCCCGGGAGAATGCAACCGTCTCCACTCTTTCCCCTCTTTCAGCTGAGCTGCACGATACTCTGCGCCAATTCTATTCCCGCGATGTCCATGAGCACATTCGTGGACCCTACTGAGACCTTCCCCTGCCTCATTGTGACGACCGCACAGCCATTGCACGGCCACGACCTGAGCGACTCTACGGACCACCAGGGCGTCACTTTTCACCACAACGAGCACCGCTCTGCCCCGGAAACCACCACCCTCCTGCACCTGTGAGACACGGGCGAAATCCAATTTTCCTATCCCTCCCACTTATCGTTCTTCTGCCGCTTTCTGCGGCAGCCGATTCGCGGGAGGCGGTCACAGTCGAGATCAGCCCCGAAGGCTTCAACGCCTCCAGGACCGACATTCATGCCGTCTGCCGCTCAGCTGCGGACCAGTTGCTCAGGCACATGGTCGACCTCAGGAAGACCAAGGTCCTGGTCAGCAAGGGAGCGCATGGACCCATTGTCCTCTTCAAAAAGGGAGAGAATGGCGAACACCTCATAAAACTGGCCACTGAAAAGCTCCACTGGGCCCAATATGCCTACCAGTTTTCCCATGAGATATGCCACGTTCTGTGCGGGTATGAAAACGACCACCAGGGAAACCTCTGGTTCGAGGAAACCTTGTGCGAGACCGCTTCCCTCTATTGCCTGCGCAGGATGTCAGTGGAGTGGAGAACGAACGCTCCCTATGAGAACTGGAAAAGTTTTTCTTCATCCCTGCGGGACTACACCGATGACATCGAGCGCAACCGGCAAGACTACCTTGAGATTACCCGGACCGGTCTCCCGGCCTATTACCGGAAGCACGCCCGGCACCTCTCCACCAACGCCACCGACCGGGACAAAAACGGCGCAATGGCTCTCGTGCTGCTGGCCGCCTTTGAGCGGCAACCACGACATTGGAACGCCATTCGCTGGCTGAATTCCTCCCCTTCACCCGGGGACGAAACCTTCGCGCAATATCTCTCCAAGTGGCACAGGGCAGTCCCCGGGGAACATGCCGGATTCGTATCCTCTCTCGCCGCCCTCTACGGAATTCCACTCGAAGAGCGCAAGCTCCCGGAAAAAGCTCCCCTCACGGAATAATATCCGTATCAGGATCATCGAAACGGATCGGCGGAGCGTGAATAATCCGGATCTGGCCTGAATTCGAAAAGGGTGGAGTCCCCGCTACCAGGAAGGTGCCATCGGGAGAAAATCGCAGATGAGCAAGACTCGAACCACCCTGATCGATGGACATCAGTTCGCGCTGCGAAGCAACATTCCACAGGCGGAGGGTGCCGTCCGCGCTGGAGGAGGCCAGCGTTCTCCCGTCCGGAGAAAAGGCGACCGACCAGATGGTCTGCTTGTGTCCCGGCAAGGTCCCCAGATGCTCCCCGGTGCTGGTATCCCACAGGCTGACCGTATTCTCAAAGTCATCGATCCCATAGGTCAGGGCCAGGATCGTTCCATCCGGCGAAACCGCCACGCTGGAACCAAGGGACTGCCCCCCATGCTCAATGCGTAAGCGCTCCCTGCGGGTCGCGGTATCCCAGATGATACTGTATCCGTCTCTTGTCACGGTCGCAAGCGTTCCCCCATCGGCAGAAAACACCGCCTGGCGACCTGAAATCCTCTTTATGGGTTCTGATGTGTCCGTGAGATCCCACCAGGCGAGATCATCCCGCCACCCGACCGTCACCATCGTGCTCGAATCAGGAGCGAGGGCCAACCTGTCAATCCGGGAACTCCCACTTGCAAAGGTCATGACTGTCTCCTTCTTTCCCAGTTTCCTCATCTTGACTCCCCCCTCGGGCAACGCTTCGGCCAGCGCGGTCAAATCGTCCGTGAAAGCAACGATATAACGGGGGAAACGCCTGTCCGAGGAACTCACCTCCAGCTGGTGGATCATCTTCCTTGTCTCAAGGTTCATGATCGCAACTCCCCCTTCCCTGTTTAAAGCGCCGACGTAGCGACTATCCCGTGAAAAACTCAATGGCTTCCACTGCCCCACGATGGCTTCCGCCTCTGGCGCCCCGCTGGTGGGCCAGATCTTGACCTCGCCATCCTTGCTTCCGCTGGCCACCACTCCCCCATGCGGAGAGAGCGCCGTGCACCAGACCTCCCCCCGATGTCCGTGCAAGGTTCGCAGGAGGCGGCGGGTCTCCAGATCCCAGAGGCGCACCGAATGATCCCAGCTACTTGAGGCCAGAACCTGCCCCTCCCAGTCGGCTGAGAGCGAAGTAATCATGCCCGAATGCCCCTCGTCAGCAGGACTTGCGGGCAATACCCCCAGTTCCTCTCCGCTCACTGCATCCCAGGTCCCAAGGTAAAACACGCCCAATTCGGATTTCTCGACATGCGGAGCCAGCACCGTCGCACCATCCGGGGAGAAAAGAATCCTCGTCCCTCCCGGGAAGAATCCACTCAATGGAACCGCTGAGTCATACAGGGTGACCTGATGATCTTCCCCAAGGGACCACAGGACGATTCCTTCGCGCGAACCGGTGGCCAGGGTCATTCCGTCGGGGGAAAACGCCAGCGGTCCGGCAACATCGGGCAAGCGCCGTATTGGCTGCCAACTCCCGGTCTCCCACAAGGTTACTGAATCACGTCCGCTCGTGGCCAGCACATCTCCCCGCGGAGAGAGAATCGCCGCGCCTCCCCCTCCCTGTTCTCCCAACTCCTGCACCACTTCCCCACTCTCAGAATCGTAAATCACCACCCCGCTCCGGTTACCCACCACCAGTCGCTCTCCTCTCGAAAGAAAAACAACGGTCGTGGCCGGCCCGGGCACGGACATTTTCAGTTCGTCCAGGGAAAGATCCCACACCAGGACCTCATGACGCGTCCCCACCGCCAGAAGATCCCCATCGGGGGAAAACGACAGGGTAGAAACCGGGCTGCCCTGACGAGGCAGCGTCCGGTGAGGGACACCCATGCACCTTGAAGCGAGGTAGCGCCACTCAAAGCCGCGCAGTTCCCCTGCCGGATCCGAGCGGAGCTGCCCCTCAAGGAGACTCAGGGCCTTGGCGATGTGTCCATCCTCCACCGCATGGTAACCTACGTTGATATCAGCCACATACTCGTGCAACCGCGCCGTAGCCTCGCTGCGAACCGCTTCCTCCCGTTCCCGCATGGCACTCGCGTGAGCGATGGACTCTTGCCGGTGAGCCTCCCTCATCTCCCGCTCGGCTCGAATGGCTCGCAGGGCCTGCCCGGTGCTGATGATCACTCCCGCAATCAGCATCAACAAAAGCAAAGCTGCCGCAGTCACCACCGTCCTGTGCCGACGGGCAAACTTGCGGAGACGGTCAGAGGTGCTCGGCGGACTCGCCTCCACCGGCAACCCCTGCAGGTAGCGTTCCATATCAGCCGCCAGTTCACTCGCTCCGCCATAACGGCGGGTCCTGTCCCGTTCAAGCGTCTTCATGACGATCCAGTCGAGGTCCCCCTGCACTTCGATCTCCAGCCTGCCAATCGAAGTTCCCCGGGCCAGCCCGATACGGGGACGATCCTCAACACGTGAATGCCGCAGCTTGAGGGAGGGCCGACAGGATCCGGCCTCGCGCAGGGCCTGGCGCAGTTCATCGATACCAGCCTCCTTTACCTTGCCCCCGTCCAGCGGAGTGTAACCGGTGAGCAACTCGTAGAGAAGAACCCCCAGGGAATAGACATCACTACGGGTATCAATGTCCACGCGATCACGTTCAGCCTGCTCCGGACTCATGTAGGCCGGAGTCCCGATTACCGTATCGTTCAAGGTCAGAGACCGATCCTCCTCGAAGGGATCGATCGCCTTGGCTACTCCGAAGTCAATCACCTTGGGAGCGGCCTCTCCGTCCTGCTCGACGATAAGAATATTGGAGGGCTTGAGATCGCGATGAATAATCCCCTTCTGATGGGCGTGTTCGACTGCCCGGCACACCTTGATCAGGAGGGCGACCCGGGATTTCACCGGCAACGAATGAGTGTCGCAGTAACCGGTAATGGGTTCGCCCTCCACGAGATCCATCACGAAGTAGGGTCGTCCATCGGGACTGGCTCCCGCATCAAGAACCTTCGCAATGTGGGGATGATCCATCACCGCCAGGGCCTGCCGTTCGGTTTCGAACCGGCGGATGATACTCCGGGTATCCATGCCCAGCTTGAGAATCTTGAGAGCAACCGTCCGCTGAACGGGATCCTGCTGCTCTGCCCGATAAACGGAACCTCCTCCTCCTTCTCCCACCAGATCGATGAGACGGTAGGGGCCCATGACATCTCCGGGACCTTCTCCCGGCAGCTCCATCGCCTCTGCCCGGGCGCTCCCCCGGGTCGGATCTTCAACCGCAGGGCGCTCCAGGAAGTCTCCCACCATGGTCGACTCCTCCAGCAATAACTCCACTTTTCCACGCAGGACATCATCCCCATTGCACTCATGCTCCAGCAGTTGCTCCCGCACCCTCGCATCATCGCACGCCAGCGCTGCGGTGAAGATTTCCCGCAGGTTTCTGGCAGCCCCTGTCCCTTTTGCTGGATTGCGACTCACGGCAACGATCAATGACTGGTTGTCGGTGAAAGGTCCGAGACCTCACAAACTGTATGACGAAATGATACCATCGCTATCCCCATTATGCGCAAATTTGTCGAAATTCCCGCACCGAACCTCTCTCCCGGTGCTGCCCGTTGACAGAATCCCGGGCATGGAGGACTCTCCACCTGCCTTGGATGACGTGACCCGCATTCTCTGCCGGATGGAGACCGGCGAGTGCACGGCGGAAGAACTCCTTCCCGCCGTCTACGAGGAATTGCGCCGCCTCGCCCGCCGCAGAATGGCAGGTGAACGCGCTGGACATACCCTCCAGGCCACCGCTCTCGTACACGAAGCGTGGCTCCGCCTGGAGGGCAGCTCGGGACCAAACTGGAAAAACCGCAACCACTTCTTCGGCGCGGCCGCCGAGGCCATGCGCCGCATCCTCATCGACCACGCACGCAAGAAGAAGAGCCAGAAACGAGGATCCGGCACACCCAAGGTGGAGCTTGATGCCGCTGAACTCTCCATCGTGGTGAACGCTCCGTCCGAGGAGTTGATCGCGGTCCACGAGGCCCTGGACCGCCTTGAAGCGGAAGATTCGCAGGTTGCTACATTGGTCAAACTCCGTTATTTCGTGGGGATGACAATGGCTGAAGCTGCCGAGGCCATGGATCTCAAGAAGCGCACCGCGGAGGCCCTCTGGACCTATGGCAGGACCTGGCTCCATCGGGAGATCAAGAATCCCTCCTGAGAAGCCTCAATTTGTCAATTCTCTGCGGATTCCCACCATTATCCACGCATGCACATGATAACCCATCCTGAATCCTCCCCATGAACAAGTCCCTCACCCTCCACGCCATCTGGCTCGCCCTCGCCGCTGCCGCTTTCCTCTTCGGTCGCTCCAGCGGGATCTCAAGTGGAGCCTCAGGCAGAGACGCCGACAAGAACAGATCCGGCAAGAGCAGCGCAACCCGGACTGGGAACTACTCCACGACGCAGAGAGCGGACAAGGCTTCCGAACGTTCGCCTTCCGGCAGCAACCTGACCGGCTCAGGGGTAACCATCTCCCAGTTTCTCAGTGAACGTGACCCGCTCATTGCCAACAAGCTGTTCGCTGATCTCATCCTCAGCATGGACGCCTCCAGTGCACGGAGCATCTTTGACGGCCTGCGTAAGAATCGCAGCGACAGTTCAGATGCCCAGATGACTCTCTTCCTGCGCGCCTGGGGACAACTGGACGGTGCCGCCGCCATGAAGGCAGTTGAGGAACTGGATCGGGATCCCCGTCGACAGGGGCAGGCCGGAATCGCGGCCATGACTGGTTGGGCCAGCACGGACCCGGAGGGAGCCAAAGCTCACCTCAAGGGTATTGACAATGAGTTGGTGAAAGGCGTGCTCGCCCAGGGCATTGTGAATGGCCTGGCAGGCTCCGATCCCGGGGCCGCCACCGCCTTTGTCCTGGAACTCGACCAGTCCCAACGGGAGGCCCTCGCCAACTCCGACACCGAGGACGGCCAGCGCCAGTGGTGGGAGCGGAGTCGCGCCTACGCCTTTGACCGGCAACTCGACACCATCGCGAGTGCCCAGATTGAACGCGGCATGTCCAATGCAACCGCCTGGGCCGAACAACTCCCGGAAGGAACAATCAAGGCTTCCGCCTTCGACCGGGTGGCTGATCAGTTCGCCAGGGAAGATCCTGCCGCAGCGGCAGACTGGGTGGAGAGTCACGCCGACAAGGATTACGCCGAACGGGCCGTGCGCGAGGTGGCCGAAGAACTCGGTCGAGAGAATCCCGAGGAAGCAGTCCGCTGGCTCGCAGATCTCCCCGAAGCCAATCAGTCACGGGCGATTTACCAGTCCATGGAGCGCTGGACGCGCGAGGATCCGGTTGAGGCCGGCAACTTCCTGCGCGAAATGGAGCCTTCCGCATCCCGTGATACGGCAGTGCGGAGCTATGCCAATGAGATTGACGGCTCAGACCCCCAGATGGCCGCAGAATGGGCCGGTTCCATCGCAAATGATGAGATCCGCACCGAAACTCTGAACGGGGTCGCCCACTCCTGGATTCGAAAAGACCCGGAGGAAGCCCGCGCATGGCTCCCCAACAGTGGACTTTCTGCTGAACGGCAGAGCCAGATCATCCGTGACGCCGATCGCAGACAGCAGTTCCGCGATCGCTCCCGGGGCGGAGACTCCCCGTGACAGACGCTGAACGAGGGGTTCCCTCTCCACGGGGCGGCATGCAACGCCCCGTGGTGGGATCCCGCGGGATTCGAAGTTAAATCCGGTCCGCAGGCTTCCCTCCCTACTCGACCTTGATCCCCATGTTCACGTCACAGTCCTTGGCGCTCTTCTTGAACTCCTCTACTGCGCCGGAAGTCACCTTCGTCTGCCAGAGATAGAGCTTCTTGAGGTTTTTCAGGCCTGCGAGCTTCTTGAGCCCCTCGTCGGTCACCTGCGTTCCGTAAAGGTTGAGATATTCCAGGGCGCTCAAAGCCTTGATGGAATCCAGACCGGCGTCCGTGATTCCTGTCCCATTGAGCCAGAGCTTCCTGAGTCTCGGCATCTTGCTCAGGTTCGCCACCCCGGCATCAGTAATGGAAGTGGCTCCCAGGTTGACATCAACCAGGCCCTCACTCACCGGAGCAAGCTTGGCCAGGTGCTCATCCTTGAAATCCTTGCGCATGCTTACCGCCGTAAAGGTCAGATCGCTGTCCTGCTGGGAGACAAAGCCAATCGCGTTAGGGAACTGCCCTGACACCTCGGCAATCGCTCCTTCCAGCGCCTTGCGATCGGCCACCAACTTGGCAGCGTTTTTCTCTGCTTTAGCGAACAACTTCACCAAGGTCTTCTTCACCTCCTCATCGGAGGGCACCTTCTCTGCTGCCGCCAGAACATCGTCAGGAGCACCTGCATCCTTCATGCTCTTTCCCTCCGGAAGGTTGGCCTTGACCCACCACTCGAGCACCTTCAGTTCATGCTCATCGGTCTGGGGCTTGTCCTCAGGCGGCATGTGATCGTCGTCGTCATGCGGAAGCTTGATCCGCTCGATCATGAGGCTCTCCTCCAGATCCCCCGCCACTGCCGCAGGTGCCTCGTCACCACCTTTTTTGATCAATTCAATAGTAGTCAGGTCCAGTTTGGCTTTGATCTTCTTCTTCCCACTCGGATTATCAGCAGCCTCGGCGTGGCATTGGTAACACTTGCCTCGCAGGATGGGCACGATGACCTCTTTGTAGACCTCGCGCTCGGCAGCAGGTTTGGCCGTGACCGGATGAAGAAGCAGGATGCTCCCCACCGCGATGGCAAGGACGGATGGAATTCGGGTTGTATGACTCATGGCAGTATTGATCGGAAAAGGTCGTGCCCGGGGCCGGCACTTTTACGGCAATGCACCCCGGGACACAGCCAATGCCAGCACTTCCTTCATCCCAAAACAACGGAAAACTGAAGGACCTCCATCGCCTCTTTACAGGAGCGGAAGATTCGCATCACTCAAAGGGGCTAATCACCAGTAAACAATCTGACCCGATTACGGGGAACCCGGTAAGGCTTCCTTCTGCCGGACACCTTATGCGGATTCACTCCAAGAACCGATCAGGCCCTGAGGAAAGCCAGTAGTGGGGGCCCTTCATCGAGGGACGCAAGGGGCGAACAAGGCTTTCTCAGGTGAAACCCGGTCCGGGATCCGGCATCCTGCAATTCGCAGACTGAAAATCACCCGGTTCACTCTTCCTCCTCCCCTTCCAGTTCTCCTCCGTGACTCAGGATGAACTGCAGGTCTTCGAGACCGAGGTTACTCGCAAAGCCCTCATCGCCAAGAACGTTGGTGACCAGAGCGGTCTTCTGGTGTTGCAGAACGCGAATCTTCTCCTCTACCGAGTCACGGGTGAGAAGCCTGTAGGCGATCACCTTGTTCTTCTGTCCAATCCGGTGCGTCCGGTCGATGGCCTGATTTTCCACTGCCGGGTTCCACCATGGATCGTAGAGTATGACGTAGGAGGCAGAGGTCAGGTTCAGTCCGGAGCCACCTGCTTTGAGGGACAGCAGGAAGACGGAGGGCTCCTTGCAGGTCTGGAACCTCTCGATCTCCCCCTTGCGGTCCTTGGTCTGACCGGTGAGGTAGTTGAAGGGGCGGCTCTCCACCTCCAACTGGGTCCGGATGATTTCCAGCATGGAGACGAACTGAGAGAAGACCAGGACCTTGTGTCCCTCCTCGCGCAACTGGTCGAGCAGGTAGAAGAGGGCGGTCAACTTTGAGCTCTCTTCCTTGAGATACTTCGAATCAATCAGTCCCGGATGACAGCAGATCTGCCGTAGACGCATGAGCCCCTGCAGGATGGCGAAGCTGTTCTTCTTTACCGCTTCGTCCGAGTCGAGACCAAGGAGCGCTTTCTGAATGCGCTTCAGTTCGGCCTTGTACATCTCCATCTGGATGCCATCCATGTTGGCATACACCTCCTCCTCGGTTCTTGGCGGCAGATCCTTGGCCACCTGCCCCTTGGTCCGGCGCAGAAGGAAGGGGCGAAGCCGGGCCGCAAGTCGATTCTGCGAGTTGGGATCCTTGCGCTTGTCGAAGCGCTTCTTGAAGTAGGCGCGGGAGCCCAGCACTCCCGGCATGGCGAAAGCCATGAGCGACCACATGTCCATCAGGCGGTTCTCGATAGGCGTTCCCGTAAGCACCAGGCGATTCTCTGCATCCAGTTCACGGGCGCATTTCGCGGCCTTCGAATCCGGGTTCTTGATCTGCTGACCCTCGTCCAGGATGACTACCAGCCACTTCACCTTGTTGAGCTCTTCCCCGCCCACCCGCAACTGGGCGTAATTCAGCACGAGGAGATCGAGTTCGCTCCTGAGAGCTTCGAGGTCCAGTTGGTCCCGACTCCTCAGGACCTGCACCTTGAGCTCCGGGGCGAAACGCTCGGCTTCCACGGCCCAGACATCGAGCACGGACTTGGGACACACGACCAGGGCCGGCATGTGCTTTCCCTGTTCCTTGGCCAGCTGGCGCAACCAGAGCATATAGGTAAGACTCTGGATTGTCTTACCGAGACCCATGTCATCGGCCAGAATGCCACCGAAGTGGTTGGTTGCGAGATAGGCAAGGAAGTAAAACCCATCGACCTGGTAAGGCCGCAGCTCTGCCTGCAGACCTGGCGGCAGCTCCGGTTCCACCTCTATAGTGATATCTCTGGCGCTATCCTTGATGCGCTTCCAGGCCTTGGGATCGAAGACTTCGGCCGCTTTCGGATCCGCCAGCTGCATGGCATGCATCCGGTGAGTGTCGCCGGAGAGATCGAAGGGATCCAGTCCCAGCCGGGTCACTGCATCACGTTGATCGGGGTCGAGTTTGATCTCGAGGCGCATCCAGGAACCGTCGTCCATGCGCACATAACCGCCACGGGCCGCGACCAACTGCCGGATCTGGACCTTGCTGAGATTGACGCCTTCCACATCGATGACCACCCGCAGGTCAAACCAGTCGATCTCCTGGTTGATGACTTCGAAACGAACCGCGGCCGAGACCGGATCAGCGAGGATCGTGCGCAGCTTGCCGTCCATCTCAATCTCGACGAAATCGGGCATCTTCTCATTCCACTCCGCGAACTTCTCAGGGAACTGCTTGGTGATGCGCGTCTTAAAGGCATCCAGTTTCTCGTCGTAAGAGAGGCCTTGCTCGGCCAGAAGATCAGGGACGGGATAGAGTTTCTCTCTCGCAAATCGAAGGAGTTGCTTCCCCCTTACTGGCTTCTGCTCCACCATTTCCCAGCCTCCCTTGATCAGCTTTTCACTACGTCGCTCTTTCTTCTCAAGAGCCGTCACGTCAATGACAAGGTGCTCGGTTTCCGCTGCAGTCAGGCCCTGGATGATCTTCATCTCAAAACGTGGATAAAGATCCAGATCAACCACCCTGCGGCGCATCGATTCCGGAAGTCTGGCTCCAATTTTTCTGAGGAACTCCACCCCTTCCAGGCTGTCGATAACCGTCTTGGGAATAAGATACCGGGGCATCACTTCGGTCTCCTCCAACCAACGGGGAGGACCGGAAAAGACCGTCTCATCTGACTGATAAAGCTCCTCCCGCCCAGGCAGGAGCCGGACCGAGTGGGAGACCTCCTCCCCACCCTTGGTCACCAACTGCAGGGCGAAGCAATTGGGGTTGGCCGGATCGTCTTCGCATACCCACTTGAGCGCCTCCCTGACCATCTTGAACTCGCGGGCGTCAAGATTGACCAGACGGCTGCTCACCGCCTCCTGACAGAACATACGGTTCAGGAATCGGCAGGCATTCTCCTGGTCAAGATCCAGTCCGGCCTCTCCGTGCTCCGTGTAGTAATTGAGAAAGTGTTCCCAGAGGATTTGACTCGCGGCATCCGTCCGCAAGGCGGAGTCCTTGTAGAGTTCGAGGAGACGCTCGATCTCCTGCCTTTCGCGCAGGACGTACCACTCTCCTTCTCCTTCCCGGGCCTCTATCCGGGCTTCATTGATGGTGGACACCAGACGAAACTCAGCTCCAACCGGTTCAAGTTGCGGAGGCCGGTCGTTGACCCGCTCGATGCGGTCGTACCATGAGGCAATTTCACGCTCCTGTTCCCAGTCGCTCATCTTGCGTTGCACCGCCCCAAGGTCGGTGATCGCGTTCATGAAGTCCGGGTAGTTTAGTTTGCGCTTGTAAAAGGCATAAGCAATATAGTTCCAGAACTCGATGATGTCACCTGGCGGAACAGGCCAGAGCTCGAGTGGTTCGTAGCTGTTGATTTCCCACCGGGGACTCAGGCGCACCATGTCATGATCGTGGATCTCTCCTTCTATCACGTAACGTCGATAACGCTTCTCCACCTTGCTGACGAAGTCGGCCTCCGCGTCATCGACCTCGCGCTCAAGCCTGTCCTCGATGAGATCGATAACCGGAGTGTCATCAAACTCATTAGGTGATTCGGGCAAATCCTCGCCACGGTGCATGCGCTCCAGCATGGTCGCATACATGGCGGCGCCCGCGATGGCCTCATCTTCTTCCGTGCAGTTCCCGAACCAGCGGTTGCCCTGAAGGCGAAGAGTCGTCCGGTGCGTCCCGGCCTTGTCCTCCACCCGCCCTTGAATGAAAAGATGGTTGCCGAATATCTGCGTTACCGCGCCGTCTTGCTGCAGCCTCTCTCCCCTCTTACGGACCTTCTCGGGAAAGCCGTTGAGGAAGTTCAGCGTCGCGCGGTCCGGATTCAACGCGGACATCGTTGATTCTGTCATGATGAATGGGGGGCTGGTGCTATGGAATGGGGTTGGCGCTACGGAATGGGGTTGGCGCTACGGAATGGGGCTGGCCCTACGGAATGGCAGCAACCCGCACAACCAGCAGAAGGCCATGATAACACAGCATTTCGATTACGTGCAACCATTGATCGCAAACTCTTGTGAGCAAGTGATTGACCGCAAGATCTCCTGAGCGAGCGGGGAAGGCCTTCTCCCGGAGGTGTTAGACCGTCTCTTCGGGGAAATCCGGGGATTCTTCGTCATATCCCGAATCGCGCCCGAACCAACGGACCAGCAAACCCTGTTGTGGCGCCAGGAACCACGCAAGGCAGAACAGCAGGCCGGCGGCCACCGCCATCATACCGGAACTCACCGTGCCCCCCAGATCGAAGAGCGGAGGGACGGTCAATGCTCCGAGATGCCCCAGAAAGGCCGAGACAATGCCGACCGCCGCGCTCAATATGAGCACAAATGGCAGGCGATTGGTGAGCAGGAGAGCGGTGGCAGGGGGGACAATCAGCATGGCAATGACAATGATGCTTCCCACCGCCTCGAAGGCCGCAACCGTCGTCACTGCCACGACCGCCATGAGGAGATAATGCATCAGGCTGGCATTGATTCCCATCGTAGTGGCCAGGGCCGGATCGAAGGAACTGATACGCAGCTCTTTGAATAAGAGCACACACAGGAGCAAATTTACGAGCATTACTGTCCCCGTGCTCAGGGCCGCACGGGGCACTTCCAGGGCACCCATCCGCACCATATCAAGCACACAATATTCCAAGGAACCGTAGAGCACACAGCTGGGATCAAGGTCGACGTGCTTGGCGGATTGGCGGATCAGGATGAGCCCGAGGGCAAAGAGGCTCGTGAATACAATGCCCATCGCCGCACCCCGGTCCACCTTTCCGAACCTGCTGATCCACTGCGTGAAAACCGCGGTGAGCAGACCCACGCAGACCGCTCCGACAAACATCACCACCGTCACCCGGCTGTGCGTAATCAGGAAGGCCACTGCCAGACCGGGCAGAACCGCATGGCTGATGGCATCCCCCATCATGCTCATGCGCCGAAGAACAAGAAAGCAACCAGGCAGGGCGCAGGCCACTGCGCAAATCGCTCCAATCGCGACCGTCCAGGTGTCCAGGATAGACCAGTTCATGCCTTCCGATAAAAATACTTACGACTCTGCGCGTTGATCAATGAAGTGGGGACTGGGCGGCACTTCCAGGCTGGAGGGCCGGTCCTGCAGTTCGGATTCAAGCTGATGTACGACCTCAGCGTCGAGGACATGCTCCACCAGATCGGCATCGCGATCAACGTGAGAGGGTGCAATGTCCGCATAGTGGATAAGATAAAGCTCCCAGAGACGGTGATTGCGGGTGACCCGGGCCGCTTCGCCGAAACCGGCCTCCGAGAGCCGCACCTGCCCTGGCCCCGCCTCCTCCAGGTGGTCTTCGGCCCGAGCGGTACGCAGGAGACGGTTGATCTGCTGAGCCGACCAGGACCGATGGGTCCTGAGGGAATCAAGCGCGATGGGAAGATTACGGATAGGCTCGGCAACATCGGGTTGCTGCCCCTCCAGTATTTCATATGCCGCCCGCAGGAGGTGTTGCCGCCCGACCTTGCGCCGCAACCGGGCCTGGCGCCATGAGCGGGGTATCACCCCACGGGCCGGACCGAATAGCATGCTCACCAGGAAAATCGCGGCTGCAACCAGGACAATGACCGCCCCGGTGGGGAGATCGGCAAACAGTGCACTCAGACTCGAACCGAGCCAACCGCTCACACCGCCGATCATGGCGGCCAGCACAAGCATGCCACGCAGATCATGCGTCCAGAAACGCGCGGCCGTGGAGGGAATGATAAGGAATGCAATGATCAACACCAGACCCACTGCCTGAAGACCCACCACCGTGACCGCGGTCACCAGTCCGAGCATGGCCAGATCGAGGAAAAAGGTAGGCCAACCCTGGCTCGCCGCGAAGCTCTCGTCGAAGCATAGGATGGCAAACTCCTTGAGCAGAAAGAGCGAGGCGAGTGCGGCTCCTGTCGTCACGACAAGGATCAAAAGAAAGTCGCTGAAGATCATGGTGGCGGCCGTTCCGTAAATGAAACTGTTGAGACCGGCAGCATCAGCCTGGGGAAGATCGCTCACCATTTTCATGAGCGCGACCCCGAACCCGAAGGAAACACCCATCACGATCCCCATCGCAGCATCATCCTTCAGGCGAGTTGTGTTGCGGATGGCCAGCACCATGAGGACGCCGAGCAGTCCGGTAACAGCCGCCCCGAGAAGCAGTCCGGGAAGCCACTTCCCCTCTCCCCCCAGGAGCAGCATCACCAGAAAGGCCAGGCCGATGCCCGGGTAGGTGGCATGGGAGAGCGCGTCCCCCATCAGGGAGCGCTTCCGCAGGAGCAGGAAGGTCCCCACCAGTCCGGAGGCCATTCCAAGCAATGAGGTGGAAAGAATGACAAGACGTGCATTGTACGACTGCAAGGTAAGCACCTTCCAGACATAGCCCCAGTCCTGCGCTGCGGACTCCCGGGCCTCCGCCGAGTCGGCACTCAGGAAGAGGAGCGCCAAAGTCACCAGCAGGACTAACCCGCTCCCGCTCTTAACGGCTGACATGGCGCAAACGATCCGCGACATCGTCCAGCAAACTGAGCTTGCCACCATAGGTTTTCTGCAGGTTCTCGCGGGTGAACACCTCCTCCGTAGGGCCGGAAGCCACCACCCGCATGTTAAGCAGGACAAGCCAGTCGAAATAGCGAGTCACCGAGGACAGATCATGATGCACTACCAGGCAGGTCTTGCCCCCCCGGTTCAGATCTTTCAGCAACATCACGATTGCCTGCTCGGTGGCCGCATCGACGGCTGCAAAGGGTTCGTCCATGAAGTAAAGCCTCGCATCCTGCGCAAGAGCGCGCGCAATAAAAACCCGTTGCTGCTGCCCACCCGAGAGTTGGCTGATCTGTCGGTTCGCCAGGTATTCGATACCCACACGCTCCAAGGCATCCATGGCAACACGCTTCTGGACCTTTCCGACGCGACGAAACCATCCAAGTCTCCCGTAGGTTCCCATCGCTACCACATCCAGCGCGCTCACCGGGAAGTCCCAGTCCACGCTCTCCCGCTGGGGGACGTAGCCCACAAGGCTGCGGCGCGACTTGTAAGGGGCTCCATAAATCTGCACCTCTCCCGAGGTCTTGGGAATCAGATCCTGGCACGCCTTGAGGAGGGTGCTCTTACCTGCCCCGTTTGGTCCCACCACTCCCACCAGTTTTCCCTCCGGGATATTGAGTTCGATATCCCAGATGACCGGCTTGCGGTGGTAAGCCACCGTCAGGTCGTGAATCGCGAGGGGGAGGTTGTCCGGATGTTCCGGGCGACCGTCCGCAGGCGCATGGCGATTGTCGACGAAAGACTTCATTGCTTGTTCTGCACCCAGGCCTGGCCTCCCCTTCCGGAATGCCCCCCGAGAGCCCTCGCAACAGTGGTCACATTATGCAGACGCGTGGTGATTGTCGACGAAAGACTTCATCACCTGTTCTTCACCCAGGTCTGGAATCCCTCTTTCGAAATGCCCCCCCCGAGAGCCCTCGCGATAGTGGTCACATTATGATCGATCATCCCGATGTAGGTCCCCTCAGGAGTTCCGGATTTACCCATGGAATCCGAAAAGAGCGATCCTCCCACCGCCACCTTGTGACCTTTGGCCCGCGCACCTTCGACCAGAGCCTCTATACTCTTGCGCGGAACTGAAGACTCCACAAAGACAGCTGGAATCTTGTGTTCTACCAGGAATTCAACCAGCAGTTCGATATCCCGTAGACCGGCTTCCGCCTCGGTACTGAGCCCCTGGACCCCGTGGACTTCCAGTCCATAGGCCCGGGCCATGTAACCAAAGGCGTCGTGGGCGGTTATCAGGATGCGCTTTTCCTCCGGGATAGAGCTTATCGCCTCCTTTGCGTAGGCATCCAGTTGTTCGAGTTCCTTGAGATATGCCTCCGCGTTTTCGCTGTAATCCGCCCGGTGAGCAGGATCGAATTCCTGCAGGACATCCCGCACCACCTCCACCGCTTTCATCCATCCGGTTACATCGTTCCAGACATGCGGATCGTAATGTTCTGATTCATCCGTGATGACATAATCGGGCGTTTGCTGGATGGCTTCGGTCACCGCGTGGACCGGTTTGTTACGCCCCACCCGCACCAGAATATCACTCATTTTACCCTCCAGCATCAGTCCGTTGTAAAAGATCACGTCCGCAGCGTAGAAGGCCTTCACATCGTTGATGGACGCCGCATAGAGGTGCGGGTCCACGCCCTCCTTGACGATTCCCTCCACCACGGCATGTTGTCCCGCCACGTGCCTAACTATGTCGGAAATCATCCCCACCGTGGTCGCGACCCGGTAGGGATACCCTTTTGGACCTGTGCCCGTGCTCTGCTCTATTTCCCCGCAGCCTGATAAAATCCGGCATACCCCGGTTACTGCGAGGAGAATGGTTAGTCGTCGTTTCATCGATTTGGAATGTCTGAGGTGTGGGATCGGGACAATTCAGGGTTAGCTTACGCTGATTCCGGTTCAGGCGTCCGAGACCGACCCATCAGAGGCGCCCGGTTCCGGACATAATGCCCTACTCCTCCCTGCTGGTGTTCCTGCCCCTCTGCCTCCACAACCAATGCCTCAGTTCCGGGCCCAGGGAACAGGGTGCCAAAAGTCACCCGAAGCTTAGTCGGTTTCATTGGTCGTTGATTAAGCAAGGCTCCTTCATGGATTGCGGTGGACCCACGAATCAAACCTTGTGATCTTTTATCGCGAATGAGTCTCAATAGCGAGCTCATTCTCAAATCACCCCTTATTATTCTCCAACACCCTGATTCTGCGGGCATTGCAAACCCGCCTCCGAGAGATTCTTCAAGCAAAACACCCCCGAATCCTGGGGAACCCCGACCCCACCGGTAGGATTGAAGCCTCCCGGTGCTTTTCTTTCCTCGAATCTGAACTACATCTTCAGCGAACACCCGCTTCACTCAAACCACCAACCCTTCAGCACCAGCCCGTGTCGGCCCTAACCTTCAGTTCTATCGACCAAATTGTCGCCGATATCTCCGGCGGCAAACTCGTCATCGTGGCCGACGATCCAGCCCGCGAGAACGAGGCAGACCTGATCGGGGCAGCCTCCCGCACCACTCCAGAAACGATCGCCTTCATGGCCACTCATGGTCGCGGATTGATCTGCGCACCCGTCACCCGTGCACGAGTGGAAGCCCTTAACCTGCCCCCCATGTCACGACGAAACCGGGAAGGACACCGTACGGCATTCACTGTTTCAGTGGATGCCGCAACCGGAATCTCCACTGGCATATCAGCCGCCGATCGATCACGGACGATCAGCCTCTTAGCCAATGAAGACGCTGGTGCAGACAGTCTCGTGCAACCAGGCCACGTCTTTCCCCTGCAGGCCGCCGACGATGGAGTGCTGCGTCGGGCCGGGCACACCGAAGCAGCGGTTGACCTTGCCCGGATGGCCAACCTTCCCGGAGTCGGGATGCTCTGCGAGATCATGCACGAAGACGGCACCATGGCTCGGGTCGGTGATCTCGGAGACTACCAGCAGACACACGGGCTGAAGGCCTGCACGATTGCCCAGATCATTGAATACCGGCGCCGGACGGAACGTCTGGTGGCATGCGAGGAGACCATCGACCTTCCCACCGAATACGGAGCGTTCGATTGCCACCTTTATCGGGAGCACACCGACGACTCACACCATCTGGCGCTCACCCGGGGCAAGATCGACCCCGAGCAACCAACCCTCGTGCGGGTGCACTCCGAATGTCTCACCGGGGACGTTTTCTCCTCCCGCCGCTGCGACTGTGGCAGCCAGCTCCACGCCGCCATGGAACGCATCGCTGAGGAAGGGGGCGTGCTCCTCTACCTCCGCCAGGAGGGCCGCGGCATCGGCCTTGCCGCAAAGATCCACGCATACAAGCTCCAGGAGAAAGGCCTTGATACGGTGGAGGCTAACGAAAGACTGGGATTCCCGTCCGATCTCCGACACTACGGAATGGGGGCCCAGATTCTCCACGACCTCGGGGTCCGCAAGATCCGCCTTCTCACCAATAATCCAAAGAAAGTGGTGGGTTTGGAGGGATACGGGCTGGAGATCGTCGATCAGGTGCTGATCCGCTCCGAGCCCAATCCAGATAACCGACGCTACCTCGAAACGAAGCGCGACAAACTAGGCCATCGCCTGTAGGAAAGACCCTCCACGATGGCCGTGCGGTCTGTGACGGAATCGTCACGTGCCACCCCAGGAAGCCAGACTACAATCCCCTGAATTTTCGATTCAGCATCCAGCTTTTAGATCCTAAGGTTCATTCGTCATGTCGCTAGCACTCCCGCCGAAGCCTCGCATCTTCAATACCAAGCACAACAAGCTCGCCATCGTGGCCTCGAAGTATAACGAGGTCTACAGCGACGGCCTCGTTGATAATGCGATCGAAGAACTGAGCGACCACCTGCCACAGGCCCGGGTCGATCTGGTGCGGGTGCCCGGTGCCTTTGAGATCCCCGTTGCCATCAAGGCTCTGCTCGATCTTGAACAACCGATTTGTGCGATTGCCCTCGGAGTCATCATCCGAGGCGAAACCGCCCATGCCGATCTGGTAGCCCGCAGCGTTACCGATGCCCTCCAGCAACTCGCCCTCGATTACACCACCCCGGTCATTCACGAGGTCCTTCTGGTGGAGGATGAAGCGCAGGCGCACGTCCGTTGTCTGGGTGACGAACTAAACCGGGGAATCGAAGCCGCCCGTGCGGCCACCTCCATGGTGGAGATCTTCTCCGAACTTGACCGTGGAGGATCGCTTCGCACCCAGCCAAGAGATGCCTGACACTTCACGTCGCCGCATACGCGAGGCGGTTGTGCAGTTCCTCTATGCTCTGGGCCCCGCAGACGAACTTCCGGATGCGCCTGATCCCGCCATCCTGTCGCTGCTCCTGGAGTCGACCCGGGACAAGTCCACGAGGGCTCGCGCAAGGGCCGTAGTACATCTCCAGCAGGGCCGGGAGAAGGTCATCGCCGGCCTTTCCCCTCTCCTGCTCACCCTCGAAGAACTCGATCCCGCCGATGGAGCCGACGAGATGAACAGGGACCTCAAATCCTGGAGCGAGGAAGAGGAAAAACTCCGCGCCTACCTCCATGGCCTGCGTCACGAACTCAACGGCAACAAGGATGTCACCCGCCTCCGGGAGAGCATGGAAGGCGCCAACCGGAGCAATCGCGCTGCTCTCTCCGCGGCAACCCGGGTGAGCGCCACCAATCCACACTTCCCCGCCCTGCAACAACTGCACGACGAAGCCCTGGTTCTGCGAGAACAGATCGCACCCATGGGTGAACGCCTCTCGCTTGCCCTCGGCGACGATCTCACGACGCTTCCCGAATTGAAGTCCGTGGCGCGGACCGAGAAGGATCTCGCTCACACCACCTCGTGCATCGAATCCTACTACCATAATCTGCGCCGACATCTCGCTGACATCGACCGGAACCTGGCCGAGGTGGTAGACAACTACTCCCCTGAGCGACTGGACCGGGTCGACCGGGCCATCCTCCGCCTCGGCACCTACGAACTTCTCTTCGACGACGAAGTTCCGCCCGCGGTAGCCATCAACGAGGCCATTGAACTCGCCCGCGCTTTCGGCACCACTGAATCTCCCGGCTTCGTCAATGGCGTGCTCGACCGGGTGGCCAGGCAGAGATAGCGGCAAGGCAATCCGCCAGACAGTCCTGATCGTTCCGATTCGTACGATTTGAATTCCACGTCGCTTGGATAGTTCCGCCCAGGATCCCTTCACCCGAATGCTCTCGAATGGCGGATGACTGAACGGTCATACCCTGAGGCGCACCTCCTGTGGGACTGCCCCCAGCCTTTCCTGACTTTCTCATCGCCCCCCGTTCCCCGGATTGCTAATTCTTGGAAGCGCCCGTGCCCCACCAGTTTCCAACCGACTTTCAGCGCCGCGCTCTATGGAGCGCCCTGACCGGCATGGCCCTCGCGGTGATTGGAGCCCTGGTCGTGGGCCTCGTCATTCTCATCGGCAGAACTCTCACCTACCTTCAACCAGTTCTCGTTCCCCTCGCGGTAGCCGGCATCCTCGCCTATCTCCTCAATCCTCTGGTGGTGAAACTGGAGCAAAAGGGCCTGTCACGCCTGCGGGCCATCCTATCCGTTTTTACCGGTTCCGCCCTCCTCCTGGGGTCCACGCTCCTGGTGATAAGCCCCAAGATCGCCTCTCAGGCCGGGGAACTGTTCGAAAAACGGGAACAGTTGGCCGGTAATCTGGTCCAGCATATCCGCACCACACCCTGGTTACGCGACCTGGCCAATCAGGCCCTGGCCGAACATGAAGCCGGAGAAGAGCCCGCCACATCTTCAGCCGATCCCTCACCAGAGAGGCAACTCTCAAACTATGACCACTGGCTTGAGAACTTTCCCAAGTGGATTCCAGGCCAGGATGCCAGTGAGTTTGACCTCAGGAAAAGCAAGGGCTGGCACTGGGCCACCGAACATCTGGAGGAACTCCTGACCACAGGTCTCGGCTGGCTTGAAGGCGGAGCCGGCAAGGTCTTTGGTTTCATCGGCTACGCTCTCGGATTTCTCCTCGTCCCGGTCTACCTCTTCTTCTTTCTGAAGGAGGCTGCCATCATTCAGAGCCGCTGGGGCCACTTCGTTCCCCTGCGTGAATCCAATCTGAAGCGCGAAGTCGTCGCAACCCTCGACGAGATGAACGGATACCTCATCGCCTTCTTCCGGGGCCAGGTCCTTATCAGCATCATCGATGGCGTTCTCACCGGTCTCCTCCTCTGGATGATCGGGCTCCCCTACGCCTTTGTGATTGGCCTTGCCCTCGCCATCCTGGGAGTGATGCCCTTCATCGGTTTCCTGGTCACTCTCATTCCGGCCATGATCATCGCGGTGGCCACTTATGGCGACTGGCAGCACCCGGCCCTGGTCTTCGCCATCTTCTTCGTGGTCCAGCAGATCGATGGACTCTTTATCCAACCCAGGATCATCGGAGAGAAGGTGGGGCTCCACCCCATGACCATCATCTTCTCGATCTTCTTCTGGTCCCTTATCCTGGGCGGCTTCCTGGGCGCCCTCCTCGCGGTCCCCCTCACGGCCTCGGTGAAGGTTCTCTTTACCCGCTATATCTGGGATCCCGCCACCCGCGAGCAGGAACCGGAACCAGACGAATCTCCCTGCCAATCCTGAGTAACCCGCCCTCTACTCGGCGAGCATTCCTTCCACCGTCAGATCCACGAAGGCCCCGGGGCCTCCGATGTAGCGAATCTTCCGCTGGGCATCCAGGACGTAAACCAGGGGAAGGTCTCTCACCCGATACTGAGAGTGGATCCGCCCGTCTACATCGGAAAAATTCCGCCAGGGAATGGTCCCGTTGGCGCGCAGACTGCGCAGCACCTCCCGGGAGTCGGAAGTCACCCCGATCAGATTCATCCCACGCTTTCCGTGCTGCTCATGCAGCTTACGCAAAAGACCCAGACCCCGCTCCGCGTCGCGCATACTGGTATGCCAGAAGGCCAGCACAGTCACCTTGCCCTTTAACATGCTCAACTTGAAGGGCTCCCCTGCGGAGTCCCGCCCGATAGCATCGGGAGCAGTCCTCCCCTTGACCAGGTTCTGGATCACGAATATCTCATCCATGGCCAGCTTGGAGACCGTGGTATCCCCCACCTTCACCTCGTGAGCCTTGATGATGGCCCGCCGCAGATTGCCAATCCGCCGCTCCAGGATTACCGCATCATCACCCAACCCCTTCAGGAGCATCGCGATCGCGAGGGAAGCCTGACCCTGGACCTCCTCGTGTGGATTCTCCTGCTCGACCGTCTCAATCACCTTGAGAATGGAGCGATCAGGCTGGCTGGTCAAAGCCAGGCAGAGCATTCCGATCTTGGGGCTCTTGAGGTGGAAACGCTGGAGTGACTGCATGATGAACTGCGCGCGCGACCGCGACTCCCCCGGGTCGGTCTCCGCTGCAAAAACCGGGGCGCGCTCCAGGAGCCAGGTGCAATACTCGATGGTCCAGTCCGTGCGCAGGGAATCCTTCAGTTCGATCCACATGCGCGCACCATAATCCGATGACTGGGGGCGGTTCTTCCAGACATTGCGTTGAGACTGGGAATCCGCAAGCGCCAGCTTCTGGGCCCAGACCCGGACCGCCTCTTCATATTCATTCCTGATTTGAGCGGCCGCCTCCGGGGTCCCGGCCCTGCCCGCTACCGGGCAGGAGACGGCAAGGAGGAGGAAAAGGGTGAGGGATCGCATGGCCCGGGCAGCATAGTCCCTGCCCGCCTCCTGCCAACCGTCAATCTGTCCAGCTCCAGAAGCGACTGGAATCACAAAGCCGGCCCGCCTCGTCAAAGAAGACGCCTTCCCCCGCAAGAATCCGTCGCTTGCGCTCCACCCGCACACCCCGGCTCTTCCCGGAATATCCGCCCAGCGATCCGTCTGTCCGGATCACACGGTGGCAGGGCACCTCCGGCGCAAACGGATTGCGCTTGAGCGCCTGTCCTACCGCCTGCGCCGAGCGGCAGTTGAGATGATGTGCAAGGGCGGCATAGGTGACCACCTTCCCCTGCGGGACTTCCTGCAGGGCGGCATACACCCGGTTTTCGAAAGTGGTAATCGATCGCCTCGCAGTCACCATGTGAGCTCCTTCCTGCCCTAACTTGTGACTGCCCCCGTCCCGTCGACCTTCTTTTTTCCGGCGAGCCGCTCCTTGAGTTCCGGCCAGTTGTCCCGGCTCACGATGTAGCCCACGCAGTCGTCACTTCCACAGAGACAGGGATGATCTTCATAATTTTCGATATCAAACCCGTAATCAAAAGTGAGCTCCTCACCCGTATCGATATCCCGGAGGGCGTAGAGAAAGATCTGTTTCTCCTCTATCCATGCCTCGCAATTGGGAGCGCAGGAATGATTCAGGAGACGGGCCGTGTTCCAGGGGACATTGCCGTCGAGATCCCACTTCTTGCTCAGGGTGAAAATATAGACTGCCGCGTCCCCGGTTTTCCCGGCATGCTCCATCTGGGCTGTGGCGCGCCTTTCGCTCTCCTCCTTGTCTATCTTTTCTCCGATATACTCGATGACGCGCTCCCCCGAGGGTATTGACTTGGACGCATAGACCCCCGTGCCATGAATGTCCGAGTTCCGCACTTCGCAGTATTCACTCTTTGCCCGCTCCATCAACTTTTCCAGCTGGCGCCGGAGACGGGCCGCCTCTTTCAGTTTCTTCCCCTTCCCTCCGGAACCGGACTCGGTCTTCTTCGCCTTTCCCATGATCTTCTCGTAGCGCTAGTCGAGCTCAGTTCCGCTTCTCCCTGATCGCCGGGATCAACGCTCCCGCCGTATCTCTCCCCCACCTACTTCTGGCAACCCGAGGAGTTTCTGGTCCTCAGGGAGGCCGGGGAAAAAACTTCTCAGATCTGCAATGCTGCAGTTCCGTCCGTCTATGAAGTGCCAGTCGGGAGTCCCCTTCTTGTTCACCGCTACCTGAAACCCCAGAGTCTCGATTTTCCTGGGCAAACGGGTCTCTGGATCAATCACGCGGTATTCCGCCCGGGTGGGAACGAAGACCAGCCACTCAAGATACATGTTGATCGGCCGACCCTCCTTGTCCTCCCCCCGCAACAGAACCACCTCGTGGGCACTGGTCGGTTTCCGGACCTCGTAATTCAGCATGGAAATCCCCTGTCTGGTCATCTCCTTGGGGATCTCGGCAAGGCGCCTGGCCAGCTCAACCTGCCCTCCCTGGAGCTTCTTGGCGGCACGTTTTTTCCAACGGGGATACATGCGCTCCAGGGCAACCTTGAAATTTCCCTGCAGGATCTGCTGGCCCATTGCCCGCGTGGCCGCCTCGGCCTGGTCCAGCACGGACTGCGGCACCCTGCCAGCTCCCTGAGCCGCTGCCTGCGGGGTCTCTCCCACCAGGAAGGATGCGATCGACAGGGGCAACAAAACACTCCTCACAGGGGTATTTCTGGGACAGGGGAAGCCACTCGTCAAGCCCCAGCCCCGGGGATGGAATCTTCCTCCCGTTGAATCACCCGGGAATTTCACTCTTCCCTCGCGGGGGATCTCCTCCTTCATCCAGCCAGGGGAGAAAATCCCTGTTAGATTAAATGACGAAATGAGCTTTGCTCTTACCGGAGGGTTTGGCCTAATCTCGCCGGACATGGCGAAACAGGCGCTAGGAAAAGGATTGGGGGCCCTCATCAGGAAGTCGGCGACGAAAAGCGCACCGGCAAAAAGCAGCCGATCCGCTTCAACGAAGAAGAAGCAGGCCAAAAGTAGAGACGACAAGGAACCCGGATCGGAAGTAAGTGAGGTGCCCATCACGAACGTGGTCAAGAGCCCGCTCCAGCCGCGCGGCGAAATTCCTGAAGGCAATCTGGAGGAACTGGTTGACTCGATCCGGGCCCACGGGGTCATCCAACCACTCATCACGCGCCGGGTGCGGGGCAAGTTCGAACTGATCGCGGGAGAACGCCGCTGGCGGGCCTGTCAGAAGCTCGGACTGGAAACCGTTCCGGTCATCGTGCGCAAGGCCAGTGACCGCGAGGTCCTCGAAATGGCCCTGGTGGAAAACCTGCAGCGCCAGGACCTCAACGCCATCGAAGAAGCCAACGGGTATGTCAAACTCGCCAAGGAGTTCGACATGAAGCAGGACGAGATCGCCAAGCGCGTGGGTAAATCCCGCGCCACGGTGGCCAACTCCATGCGACTCCTTGACCTGCACAAGGACATCCAGAAGTTCGTCGCTGACGAACTCATCACGGTCGGACACGCCAAGGCCATCCTCGGAATCAAGGTAAAGCGCGAGCAACGTGAAATTGCGGAACAGGTGATGCGCCGGCGCCTCACCGTGCGGGCTACCGAGAAGCTGGTACAGCAACTGCAATCTGAGAATGGACTGGAGCCCGGGAAAGGGTCCAGGAACCATGACCCCGAAACGGAGGCCATGGTTCGCTCCCTTACCTCCCGTTTGCGAAAGCACTTCACCACCCACGTGTCCATTTCCCACTCTCCGAAGAAAGGGCGTATCGAACTGGAATACTACGGCAATGACGATCTGGAGCGACTCCTGGATCTTCTGGGAGTACCCACCGAGGACCTGTAGGAACCTTCGGACCTGCAAGCGCGGCGTAACCCCATGAACCGCCGACTCTTTCTTGCCCTCTTCTCCTTGCTCGTCGCTCCGGCCGTGTGCGGACTCCTTCCGGGTTGCAGGAAAAACAAACCCGACCTCCCCCCCGAGCGAGCCCGCACGGGCGCGCGTGCGGCCTACGCCCACACCCGCAAGATCCTCTCCTATGGCCCCCGCCCCACCGAGTCGGCCGCCCTCAGGAATACCCGTGCCTACATCACGGACCAACTGGAACAGCACGGATGGACCGTCACTCCCCAGCCCTTCACCCGGCGGGTAGCCCCCCTTGGGAAGCAGTTGCGTTTCATCAACCTGATCGCCCGCTTCGGCGCCACCACCGAAGACCAGATCGACGGCCTGCTTGGCGCCCACATCGATTCCAAGTTCTACCCTGGCCGGCGATTCGCCGGGGCTGATGATGCTGCCTCTGCGGTGGGCGTCATCCTGGAGCTGGCCCGCCAGCTCCGGAACGAACCTGAAAAAGCTTCCCGGATCGAACTGGTTTTCTTCGATGGAGAGGAAGCCTTCGGGCAGAACATCAGTCCCAGCGATGGTCTCTACGGGAGCAAGCACTACGCGCAGCATTGGCGCACTGCCGCCAGAAGCCCTTCATTCGGAATCATCCTGGATATGGTCGGGCACAAGGACCTGAAAATTCGTTATCCCTCCGACACTCCATCATTCCTTGAGGACGCTCTCCTGGACGCCGCCCGTAAAACCAGCAGCTTGGAACGCTTCACCAGGAGCCTCAATCCCATCATGGACGACCACGTCGCACTCAACAATGCCGGCATCCCCACCATCGATATCATCGGCGACTTCAGTCAGTTCGGCTGGTGGCACACCGAGGCGGACAATCTGCGGCGCATCTCACGCGACAGCCTGGAAATCACCCTCGCGGTGACCTCGGAGATGCTGAGCACCCTTCTCCGGAAGTGAGCACCGTGCCCTCTGGCCCGGCAGACAGCGGGTTTCTCTCCGCTCCCGGCCCCCTGGTCACCTGATGTCCTGCATTTCTAGCCAGAAAACTTCAAATTCCTTAAAAGCAAGGGATTCAAGATGCCTCTTGACCGCCCGTTCCGATTCTCATCATAATCCTACCAGATTCAAAAACTACTGCTCCTATGAAAAAGAGTCACACCAACCTTAGCGTCCTTTCGTCGCTAATGGTTCTCGCCCTCAGCACCGCTCCGTCCTCGGCCTTGGTCGTCATGCTCTCCGACTTGGTTCCAGCAGACTCAGCGGGGAACATCGAAACCTTCCTCTCCTCCAATTTTACCAACGTGACCGAGATCCGGCATTCGAATTGGGCAAATTTCAATGCCGCCACAACCCAGGACGCTCTCAATGGGACAGGAGCATTTGCGGGTGGCGGTGCCGCCGATGTGGTGGTCATTGGACGATCCCTGTCGAGCGGTCATTACGACAACTTCGACGCTTCCGGCTACAACTCGCTCACCATCCCGGTGGTCAGCTTAACCAGCTACACCGTGCGTCAGAACGGCAATCGCATGGGCTGGCACGGCAGCAGCACGACGACAGGTCAGCAGATTGGCGGTGACGAATCACTGGTGACCGCTGCTGGGGCAGCCATCCTTGGCCTGCCAGCTGGCAATCACGACTTGCTCTCCGCGGTGGCTGCGGCCGCCGATAACTTCAATGGTCTCGGATCAGGGACGACCGCCTTTGGTGGGGGGACCATTTTAGCGAGCGTGGGGGGTGATACCCTCGCTGCCTACTGGGCCATCGGATCCGCCCCGGGTAATACCGGCGCTGCGACGGTGAATACCTTCCCGGGACCGCGTCTTCTCTTCAACATGGACAATGACCCGAACGCCGGCAACAACGGCGCAAACGATCTCGCCAACATGACTCCGACGGGCACCCAGGCACTCATCAACGCCATCTCCTTCGCGACTCCCCTCACCGCCGTTCCTGAGCCCTCGACCGCTCTGTTGGGCTTGATCGGGTTGGGCCTGCTCGTCCGGCGCCGTCGCTAGTCGGGAGGAGCAACAGAAACGACCCTTCAAAAGGCCGGCTTCCCGCCGGCCTTTTTCATTTCTCATATTCTGGATGAGGTAGTGGAGTGCGGAAACTGTGCCCCGGGGAAGTTGCGATCACCCCCTCACCCCGCTAGGTTACCGGGGAACCCCTGATGAACTTCCGCAAGCCCATCCTAGGCGTCCTGTTGCTCTGTGCCCCTGCCTCACCTTGCTCCGCCCAGCTCTTCGTCGACTTCAATTCAACCAGCAACGACGGAGGACCGCACCCCGAGACCGGCTACAACTCCTACGATACGGCCCACGAGAACGCCTCCGATTTTCTTTTGCCCCGCGACTACAGCGCCTTCGGGACCACCATTTCCCTTACGGTCGATTTCCCGGACTCCAGCGACAGACGCGTGCAACAGATGATTGACCGCGGCAGCGGTAACGACGGGAACTGGACCGGGAGCAAACTGAACCTCATCACCGACTGGATCGGAGTCGACACCCGCACCGGCAATGGCGGAAACGGAGACTACGACGGCGTGAACGGCACTCCCACCCGGATCACCTTCACCCTCGAGAACCTGCCCACTGCGACCTACCACTGGCGCTCTTACCATCATGACACCGAGCACATGAACGGGCTCTTCCTGGTCGAGTATTCCACCAATGGAGGAGGCTCCTATACCCTGGTGGAGGGCCCGGAAGCAGGGGGTGCCTTCCGGCAGACCGACAGCACCCCGGGAGGCAATCCGGCCAGTCCGCAGACCTATGGCGGCCCCCGGCCCGAAACCCTGCCCTCCACCGTTGAATTCGATTTCGCAACCGCGGCCGGGCAGGACCTCATCCTGCGCGTGATCCCGTTGTCGGCCACCTCGGTTCACACCCAGTTCGCGGTCATTAACGGTTTCGAAATCACCCAGACCAGTCCCCCGGATTCTCCTACCGACCTCACCCTTTCCAGCAACACGGTCTCGCGCAGTGCCATCGTGGGAACCGTGGTCGGAACCCTGACTTCCACGGACATCACACCCGGGGATTCCTTCACCTACAGCCTGGTCCCCGGCACCGCGGACAATCACAATGGAGAGTTCGACATTGTGGGCGATCAACTCCGCACCAACCGCGACCTCACTCCCTTTGCGGCCGGGACAATCCTTTCCGTCCGGGTGCAGACCACCGATCTCCTCGGGCACACTTACCAGAAGGCCTTCTCCCTGGAACTGGTCAACGATTCCGATTCCGATGGTCTCGATGACGGCTGGGAACTCACCTGGTTCGGCAACGTCACCACCGCCACGGGAAGCGGCAACAATGACGGCGATCTCCTCAGCAACCTGCAGGAGCAGGCCCTCGGCAGCAACCCTGTCAGGAGTGACACGGATGACGATGGACTGGACGACGACCTCGAAAACGGGAGCGGGGTTTTCAATGGAGCGGGGGATCCCGGGTCGAGCCCCCTCCTCCGGGACACCGACGGGGATGGCCTGGATGATGCGACTGAACTCTCCCTCGACAACGGACACCTTACCAACCCCAACATGGTCGACAGCGATGGAGACGGCTTCGGTGATCCGGTTGAAATCAACGGAGGCTCTGATCCGAACAATCCGGCCGATTTCCCCGATCTTGTCCTCTCTCTCGTTATCAACGAGATCCTTGCAGTCAATCGAACCGGCCTGCGGGACGGATTCGACACCCACGAGGACTGGATCGAGATCTACAACCCCAATCCCATCGCGCTCAATCTCAACTCCTACTACCTGACCGACGATCCCGACAAACTCACCAAGTGGACATTCCCGGCCACAGTCATCCCCGGCAATGGCTATCTCGTGGTCTTCGCTTCCGGGATCAACCAAGTCGATCCCGGGGGAAATCCGCATACCAATTTCAAACTCGAGTCCATCGGTGAATACCTCGCCATCGTGCGACCCGATGGCACAACCATCGATGACGCCTTCCACCCCTCCTTTCCCGGGCAGTTCACCGACATTTCCTACGGTTCACAGGCCGACAGCGGTTCCCTGCGATTCTTCAGTTCCCCTACTCCCGGGGCTGCCAACGGAAACGGATTCCCGGGGGTAGTCAAGGACACCACATTCGATGTCGACCGGGGATTCTACAGTGCCCCGATCTCGGTCTCCATCTCCAGCGATACCCGGGACGCCACCATCCGCTATACCACCAACGGTTCGAAACCCTCGCCCACCAGTGGCGCGATCTACCGCGGACCGGTCACCATCCGTAATACCACTACCCTGCGCGCAGTCGCCTACAAGGCGGACTGGCTTTCAACCAACGTGGACACCCAGACGTATATCTTCGTCGACGGGGTCGCTCTGCAACCTGCGGCCCCGCGCGACTGGCCCACCGACTGGAACTACAACTCCGACGCCGGTTCCATCGTGCCTGCCGATTACGAGATGGACCGGCGCGTCGTCAATAACACGCTGCCGGGTTACAGCGTGCCGGAAGCCCTCCTCGATATTCCCTCGGTCTCGATCGCGATGAAGCCGTCCGACTTCCTCAACGACAACTCCTCGCCCGACACCGGCATGTATTCCAACCCGCAAAACCGTTTCGAGCGCCCCTGCTCCATTGAGTATCTTCGTCCCGACGGGGAGCCTGGATTCCAGGTCGACGCCAAGATCGAGGTCCATGGAAATGCCAGCCGCCGCCCCTACCGCATGCAGAAACATTCCCTTCGCGTGACCTTCACCACTGAATTTGGCGGGCCTGGCCGCCTGGAGTATCCCCTCTTTCCGGAATCTCCGGTCGACCGGTTCAACAAACTCGTCCTGCGCGCCTGCTTCACCGATTCCTGGGGCCTGGTCTCCTGGGGCAGTTCGCGTTACCGTCCGAATGATTCCCAGTACATCCGCGACGTCTGGATGAAGGAGAGCCTGCGGGCAATGGGGCAGCCCTCCAGCTACGGAAACTTCGTCCATCTCTACGTCAACGGTCTCTACTTCGGGCTTCATAACCTCACCGAGCGCCTCGAGGACGACTTCTGGGCCGAACACCTCGGCGGCGCGAAGGAGGACTGGGAAGTCAACAAGGATCTCAGTGGGGGCGGGTCCCGCTGGAACCGGATGATGAGCATCGCCAATGGCAACATTGCGGACAACAGGGTCTACAACTCCATCAAGAATTACCTCGATGTGGTCAACTTCTCGGATTACATGCTCCTCCACTTTTATGCCGATTCGGAGGACTGGCCGCACCACAATGGTGACGCCGCCGCCAACGTCAGGAGTGGCGACGGCAAATACCGCTTCTGGTGCTGGGATCAGGAGATCGCCCTCGATAAATTCTCCTGGAACCGCTACGACAACTCCAGTGGGGCAGGCGCACCCTTCCAGCGACTGCGTCGAAACACTGAATTCCGCATGCTCTTCGCGGACCGCGTACAAAAGCACCTCTTCAACGGAGGGGCGCTGAGTGAACAGGCTTCCATAGACCGATACCTCGGACTCGCCAACCGGATCGACAAGGCCATCGTGGCCGAGTCGGCTCGCTGGGGTGACACCCAGGCTGCCACACCCTACGGAAACACCCCCGGATCGTCTGCTGATATCAATGCCGACTACTACCCACCCACCGTCAACAACCCGATCTATTTCACCCGCGAACAACACTGGGTGGTGGAACGCGACAACGTCATCAACAACTACATCCCCACCCTCCACGACCAGAATGACAGCCGTTCCACCATCCGGGAACTGCGGGCCAATGATCTCTTCCCCGATATTGACGCCCCCGTTCTAAGCCAGTTTGGCGGTGTCGTTCCTGACGGATTTGAACTCAATATCACCGGAGCGGAGGGCACCATTCACTACACCCTCGATGGTTCAGACCCCCGCCAGGAGGGAGGAGAGGTCAGCCCCGCCGCGCATTCCCTGCCAACCGGCATCACGCTGGACACCCTGCTCGACTTTGAGGCCGCGAACTGGCACTACCTCGACACCGGAGCCAGTCTGAGTTCCAGCAACGTGGTGGCGGGTCATGACCACTACAGTTCGTCTGACTGGAAGCATCCCGCATTCAACGATGCCGCCTGGGGAACCGGCCCGGCCATGCTCGGGGGCGACAGCACCACTGATATCTCAGGCGCATCAATCGCCACCATCGTCGATATTGGCCCCTCCGGGAATCGTCATCCTGCCGTTTATTTCCGGAAAAGCTTCACCGCTACCAACGCCAACTCCTTCACCAGGATCACCGCAGACGTGAAACGCGATGATGGGGCCATCCTTTACCTCAACGGGCGCGAGATCGGCCGTAGCAACATGCCCACCGGCACGGTGACATCCGGCACTCTGGCTTCAGCCACGCAATCCGGAAGCAACGAAAGCAGCATCCACACCATCGATTATCCGTTATCCCCGGGGGATCTGACAGAGGGGGAAAATATCCTGGCGGTGGAAGTACACCAATCCAGCACCGGGAGTGGAGATCTCGGCCTTGATGTGCGCCTCTCGGGATTCAAGCCTACCGGTCCTCCCGCCCCCGTCACCCTCACCCGGACCGGAACGGTCAGGTCCCGGATTTTCCATGGCTCCGAGTGGTCTGCCCTGACCGAGGCTTCCTTTATCGTGGGCACGCCCGCCTCTCCCGGAAACCTGGCAGTCACCGGGATTATGTACAACCCGATCGGGGCGAGCGAGGATTCCGAGTACATCGAACTGATGAACATCAGCCCCACGGGGAGCATTGACCTGACTGATGTCCATTTCGTTGCCGGCATCACCTACCAGTTTCCCGCGGGGTTCGTCCTCGCTCCGCTCCAGCGCGTGGTCATCGCCAGGAACGAGGCCGTCTTCGCCGAAACCTATCCCTCCGAAGGCATCACCGTCGCTCCTGGATTTTTTTCCGGGAGCCTCTCAAACAGCGGAGAGGAGATCGCCCTCCGGGGACAGGACGACAGGGATATCCGGCGCTTCACCTACGGCAACAGCCTTCCCTGGCCCCCCAGTCCCGACGGACTGGGATTCTCCCTGGTTCTCTCGGCACCAACCAGCAACCCCGATCACTCGATCGCGGCGAACTGGCGTGCCAGCGTGGCCCTGGGAGGTTCACCCGGTGAGGATGATTCCGCATCGTTCGCGGGTGATCCCGGGATCGACGCGGATCAGGACGGGCGTTCCGCCTTCTTTGAGTTTGCAACCGGAACCAGTGACGCGAACCCCGTCGAAAATCCGGTCATCGCCCTCGGACTGACGAGCCTCAATGACGGGGGTGCCGGCCTCCGGAACCATCTCGACATCTCCTTCAGGCGGAACCTTGCTGCTGACGAAGCCCTCTACCACGTGGAAATCTCCACCGATCTCCAGAACTGGAACTCCCTGGAAGTCCACCTGGTCTCCATTGAAAACCACGGGGACGGCACCGCCACCTACACCTATCGATCAGAATTCCCAATGGGTGCCCGCAACCGGGAATTCCTGCGCCTCCAGGTCATCAGGCGGTAATCCTGAAATTGCCCTCGCCGCGAATCAGGAGATATCGACGGCTCTCCTCCCGGAATGAAGACCTCTCCGCTGTCGCCGGGGCAGTCTCCATCATCACAAAAAAGGGTCAGGCTCCCGAAAGAGGAGCCTGACCCGAGATTATTTCGTAGAATGGAGGAATCGGACTACTCGTCTTCGATATAATCCTCGTGCCCCGTTTTCTTCATCTCCTTGAGCTTGGCGTAGGTCGCCTTGAGCTTGCTCCCGTCCTTGGCCTTGCAATTGGCGAGCACGCCAACGATTTCCTCCGTAACCAGCGCCATGGCCTTCTTGTATTCTTCCAGGGCTTTCTCCTTGGCTGCCCCGGTCATCTCCTCGATCAGCAAAGGAACCATCGTGGTGCTCTTTTCATTCGCCGCTTTCGCATCAGTGAACAGAGTGGTGAGACGGTCAAAGTCGTAAACCTCCCTGCGGGCCTGACGACCCAACTGCTTGTAGGCCTTGCTGACGATCGCCATTTCCTTTTCAAGCGGGGTCTCGTCATCCTCAGCGGCGGCGAAGGACGCCGTCAGGAAAGGGACCAACAAACTGAAGAGCAAAGCAGCGGACACATTAATTCCCTTGGTCATTATCATATTCATTTTTGATGGGTGGGGGATGTAGAGAACCTGCGGAGACTTCTCTCAACGGGCTCGCATCCCCTGTAGATACGTAAGATCCTGCCCGTAATTTCTGAAAAAGTGAAGGTTTATAAAAGTTCCTTATTCAGGCCTCCTGGCCCCTCCCCCTGCCGCGGAGAACACGCTGAGAAAAAATCCTCATTTTCGTCTGAATCCAGCGCGAGTCCGCACCTCCTTCCCGGGAATTCCCGAGGGACAATTCGCCACCACCCAGAATGTCGGAAATTTTTCTGCATTCTTCAGATTGAGTGCTGCCAGACTCGGCCTAAGCTTTTGGAATATGGTTGCCCGTCACTTCCTCTCCCCTCTGGCTACGGCCATCCTCATGATCTGCCTGCTTCTCGCCAGTGGGAAACAATCCCATGCCCTTCCCTTGCTGGACGAGATCATGGCTCTGGAAGGGACCAACTCCATCAAATACGATCCCTCCAATCCGAACCACCGCTCGGTGGCGCGCATTGAGTTCCTTGGGCTCACCGTGGCCCCTGATGGCGACTACCAGTACTGGTATGACCTCGTAACCGGAAACAAGTCATGGACCCGTGATGTCTCCTTCTGGGTCAGCAACGCCGATACCATCACCAATATGGCGGCCAGCAACTACACCGAGACCGGTGCCCAAGACGTACTGGAGCACTGGTGGGGCAGTCCCATGGCTTACAAGGGGCTCGACGGCTGGGGCAACCACCGCGATTGGCAGAATAGCCCCTCTCACGGGGTGGGCGGGGCCTGGATCCTCACCAGCGGACACCCGGATCCCATCCTCAATCAATTCCACGACTCAATAGACTACAATGTCCCTGGACACTGGACCTTTCAACCCACCGTCTTTTTCTGGGGCCCTCCGTCCCGCACCGACGACTCCCTCTCCCTTTCCGACGGAACGGCGGTATGGCAATTCGAGAAGAATCACAACGCCCAGCTGATCAGCAACGGGATGAACCCCTTCTCCTTCGCCGGCCTCTGCGGCACCTTCATCATCGAGAGTCCCAATCCTCCGGCTGACGACGCCTTCGGCTGGTCCACCTACCACAACACCACAGCCGACGATTCGCAGGGCCCCGTGGCCTCATTCGGCTACCTCCCCGGCCCTGGCGACGGAGCCCCTGCCGGCCGGATTCTTCTGGAAATCACCCGGAACAGGGAACTCCTCGACTTCTCCTGGAACAGCCGGGCCGGCAAGCAGTACGATCTCGTCAGCAGCACGGATCTCACGACCTCCCCCACCACCTGGCCGACCTATGACGATGGGGTGGATCTTTTCCAGAACATCCCGGAATCAGGCACGGGCAACAACATCCTGACCGGCGTGAACCTGGTCGGGCCACGTCGTTTTTTCGCTATTGTGGAAGAGGAAGCGGGCACCTTGCTGAGTGAAGACTTCGATGCCGCTGCCGCTCTTCCACCAGGGTGGACAACTACCGGAGCGGACACCACCGCCTGGGAGATCGGCGTTCCCACCGACACCCTGTTCGGCCCCCTTGCCGCCCACAGCGCCCCCCATTGCGCGGGAACCAATATCGCCGGCGATTACACCGCTTCACAGGACCTTTCCCTCATCACTTCCGTCATTTCCGTTCCAGCCACTGGAGCGACCCTCACCTATCACCAATGGCGTGACACTGAGGGTGATGGTGACGCCGCCTCGATCCGGGTGCTTGACGCGGAAAACAACAATGCCCTGATCGAGGAATTCGTGAGCGCCATTGAGTGGAACGATGCCGCCTGGGATGCCTCGGATCCCGTCCTTCTGCCCGCTTCCGCCAACGGGAAAAAGATCCGGATCGAATTTCGCTTCGTCAGCAACCAGTCGGTTCCCGAAAGCTTCGCCGGCTTCTATCTCGACAACGTCCTCATCAAGGCCAACTGATAAAACCACTGCTTCCCGGCGCTTCATCTATTGACTACCGGGGCTCGACCGGAAACGCTGCACCATGCCCTCCCGAAAATCATCCGGTTCGTCATTCCTGCCAGTTCTTCTGGCCCTCGGGGCGCTCCCGTCCGGAGCCGCCCAGAATGCCGAGGCTCTCAGGGCCGATGCCTCTTTTTTTACGGACAAGAGCTGCCGGGAGCTGAAGGAGGCCGTGCAGAAGAAGGATCTGACCCGATTCCGAAGCAACCTGCTGAAGAAGGTGGCCGGGCAACTTCTCGGCGGCAACTACGACGCAACCTATCGAGCCGCCACCTACAAGGCCTATCCCTCTCCCCAGGCCCTGCAACGCACCATTAAACTCGGGGACGGTTTCAGTCGCTACGAAAACATCACCGGTATCCATCTGGGCAAAGGAGAACATGTGGTCCTGGCGGGTGATTCCGGCGGCCGGAAACTCTCTCTCCTCGTACCTGACTGGATGCGCAAGCCCGCTCCCGGCATTAACCCCTCCAAGGACCCGAACGGATGGGGCCTGAAACGCCAGGCAATTGGTCTTCAACCCGGGGTGAATGTCATCGAGGTCGAGAAAGGCGGTCTCGTTTATCTCAGCTACTACGACGACCATCCGGAAAAGGCCCCGGCCGTACCGGTCCATTTTCCCACCGGCGAAGTCAATGGCTACTTTGATGTCACCCGGCATGACAACGACGATTGGAACCGGCTCCTCGACAATGCGGTGAGCCCGATCCTCGATGCCCGCGGCCAGCACATCCAGGTCGCCTACCCCGTGGAGTGGTTCGATGTTCACACCCGTGGCAAGGGCGTGGAACTGATCAACAATTACGACACCATGCTTCGTCACCACTACACCGTGCTGGGACTCGTGAAATACAAGAAGATCCCACCCAACCGCATTCTGGCACGTGTGAACTACAACTACTACATGTTCCGTGACCGCGATGGGGTGGCCTACTTCGGCAACAAGGGCACCATGCGGATGGTTGCAAACCCGGAAGTAGTCACCAAGGGAGATCCCTGCTGGGGCTTCTGTCACGAAGCGGGTCACGTGCTGCAATTGCGCCCCCAGATCACCTGGGGAGGCCTGACAGAGGTGAGCTGCAACATCTTCTCGATGTACACCCGCGGAAAGATGGGAAACAAGAGCAGACTGGCCGGCCAGAAGAGCTACGCCAGGGCCCGTCAGAAAATCGTCGAATCGAATCCCAGGATCTCCTATCTGCAGGATCCTGATGTGTTCAATCGCCTGGTCCCCTTCTGGCAGTTGCACCTCTATTTCCTGCGCAACGGAAAACCCGACTTTTATCCCGATGTCATGGAGGAAATGCGCAATCGCCCCGATGCCGGACGTGGAAATGACTCCATCCGGAACCAGTTCCAGTTTATCAGGATCTGCTGCGATGTGGGACAGGTAGACCTGACCGACTTTTTCGAGAAATGGGGTTTCTTCCGCGTGGGCGAAATCAAACTCAAGGACTACCGGAACTATCACTTCGTAGTCACCCCCGGGATGGTGACCGAAACAAAGGCCTACATCGCCAGGAAGAACTATCGGAAGCCGTCCCAGGATCTCACCCTGATCAAGGATTGAGGCTGGATCGAAGTCTCCCCCATGGAGGCTCACAATCCAGCGCCCCGGAACCCGGCAACCTGCTCCTTTCTCAGGCCTGTCTCGCAATCCCCTGCCGCATCTGCGAGCAACGGCGCGAAAACCAGGCCATCACAACGAGCCAACGGTTTCCTGGAATGCCCACAAAGACCGGGGCATTCGGTATTGGCTCGACTGGCGACGAACAATAGACTCCGTCATGGTTACGTCCATGATGAGGCAGATTCTCACCGGGGTGCTCCTGACTGCCACTCTGTCTGCTGAACAGCAGTTCCGCGCCGGCACTGCAGCCGTGGATATCACTCCCTCGGAATTTCCAGTGCGGGTGAATGGTGGATTCACCGAGCGCCTGGCGAACCAGGCACTCGATCCGCTTTACGCCAGAAGCGTGGCGCTGGACGACGGAGCGATGAAGATCGTCTTCTGCGTGGTTGACACCTGCATGGTTCCACGTGGATTGATCGATGAGGCAAAGGAGGAGGTCTGCCAGAAGACCGGACTACCCACTGCCCGCATGATGGTGTCGGCCACTCACACCCACAGCGCCCCTTCCGCGATGGGATGCCTGGGAACCCGCATGGACTTGAACTACGCCAAGTGGCTGCCGGGAAAACTTGCCCAGAGCATGATCAGGGCCCTGGACGATCTCCAGCCCGCCCGGGTCGGCTGGGCGTCCATCGACGACTGGGAACACACGCACAACCGACGGTGGATCTCCCGGTTGGACCGCATCGGGAAGGACCCCTTCGGTGATTCCACCATGCACGCCAACATGCACCCGGGACACCTCAGCAAAAATGTGATCGGCCCATCTGGTCCGGTGGACCCCGAACTGAGTCTCTTTGCCCTGCAAACCCGGAACGGCAGACCCCTCGCGGTCTTCGCCAATTACTCCCAGCACTACTACGGGTCGGGGCTCCTGTCTGCGGATTACTTCGGCTCATTCTGCCGGCACATCGCCAGGGCCCTGAAGCAGCCTTCCAGTGAGGGCCCCTTCGTCGCGATGATCTCCCAGGGAACCAGCGGGGACCTGATGTGGATGGATTACGGCGCCCCGCGAGAGAACCGGTCGCTGGACCATTACGCCGGCGATGTAGCGCAATACGCCATGCGCGCCTACAGGCAGATCCGCTGGCACGACCATGTGTCGCTTGGAATGGTGGAGAAGAACCTGATTCTCGACTGGCGTCGCCCTGACCCGGAGCGCCTGGGGTGGGCCAGGAACAGGATGGCCGGACTCAACGGCTCCCTCCCCCGTTCCCAACCGGATATCTACGCGATGGAGGCCTCTATCCTGCACCAGAAACCGAAGGCGGAACTGAAAATGCAGGCCATCCGTATCGGAGAACTCGGCATCGCGACTCTTCCCAATGAAGTGTACGCCCTCACCGGTCTGAAGCTCAAGGCCCACTCACCCTTCAGGAGTCAATTCAACATCGAACTGGCAAACGGTGCCGAGGGCTACATCCCGCCCCTGGAACAACACGGCCTCGGCGGCTACACCACCTGGCCCGCCCGCACCGCCGGACTGGAGGTCACTGCGGAGAGGAAGATCGTGAAAACCCTGCTGAGCGGACTGGAAGAGGTGGCGGGGACTGAGCGGAACCCGGTGGTGGCATCAGGCCCGGCCTTCCGCGACCCTGGTGTTCTGGCGCATTGGCCCCTGGACGACTTCGGCGGCCCGGTCGCCAGACCGAATCAAGATCGTGTTCATGCCCCGCTTCGCATCACCGGCAAGGTCGCCTATTACCTTCCCGGCGTAGGAAGCGGATCAGGATGTGGCGACGACGAGGCGCTCACAACTTCTCCCCTGGCCCCCAGGGGGCAGATCAATCGATCAATCCACCTTGTGGATGGTTATCTCGAGACGGATCTGAAACTCCCGTCGAAGTCGACCGTCGCGCTGTGGTACTGGCTGGGCGAACGGAGCGGAGCCTCCAGACGGGAGGGCAAACTGGTTCGTCTGGCCTCGGGCCAGGAACTCATTGTGCGCCAGGGAGATGATCACAGGAGCGGTCTGTCCTGCGGAGATCTCGCCGGAACTGCCACCCTCCCCGCCGACGAATGGAACCTTGTCGTCCTTGTCCAGGAAGACGGGCGGCTCCGGGTTTATCTGAATGGAGAAATCCAACCCGATCTGGAGGTCGCCGCCAGCGGGGCAAAAGCAATCCCGCTCCGGTTCGGGGAGGGCCTTGAGGGCAAGCTGGATGAAATCGTCATCTGGGACCGGGCCCTCACAGCGCCCGAACGCCGGAAGCTGTGGGAACGATCCGGAATCGCCGGAAAGCGGGCCGCTCGCAGGCAGGCCGAGCGGGAAGCCGCTGCGCGCGCCCTGCCCCCTGAGTGGCCGGACCGCCATGCCGTCGCCATCCGGAACAAGAAACCCCTTCGCTACCACAAACTCGATCGCAAACCCGAAGACCTGTCTACCGAACAGCTGGTTCGTTTTTCCCCTGAGACCCGGGCCGTCCTTGACTCCGGTCGAATCCGGGGAACCATCCAGTCACCCGGGAAAACATACTCCGCATCCTTCTGGTTCCGGAACGATCTCCCGATCCGGACCCGCCCGGTAACGGCCTACCTTTTTTCCCTGGGTCCGAACGGCGACCAGCAGGCACCTGGTGACCACCTGGGCATTGGGGGACTCTATCGCAGCAGTTACCCCGGAAAACTCTTCCTCTTCAACGGAAACGAGGCGGATGACATACTACTTGGCAAGACGGTGATCCCGGTCGACAGGTGGAATCATGTGGCGTTTGCAAGAAGCGGGCAACGGGCACAGGTCTGGCTGAATGGAAGGCTGGAAATCGACGGGGAGATCAAACCAACCACTGACCAGGCGAAGGACTTCTATCTCGGGGCCCGCAGTGATTTCTTTGCCCCGCTCCGGGGAGCTCTCGCGGAATTCGCGCTCTTCGATCGCGCGCTGACCGGCCAGGAAGTCCGCGACCTCCACGCTGCCGCCGGCCTGCGGAAGAACATTGACGGAAACTAGGAACCGGGGAACCGGATGACCGCACCGGTTGAGTGCGGCGGTCAGTCCTTCTGCCCCTCTTCACCCCCCAGCACCATCCCGAGTTCCTCCGCGCGCCCGACCGGAAGTTCCATGATGCTGATCCGTCGGAAATGGATTTCAGCTCCTTCCGCCTCAAGGCAGAGGTAACCCTTGCGACCATCCGCCTCACGGATGCCGTTGACGAATTTTCCGTTGATCGCGAGTTTCACCGTTCCATCCACCGCCACCACCACGTAACGGTTCCACTCCCCCTTCCCCTTGCAGCGCATTTCATAGGACATGCTGCGACTGCCGCGCGGATTCTCGGGAACAGCCCTCATCCCCCCGGCACCGAAAAGCTCACCACTCACGTAGCCGAGGTGGCGCGGCTTCCCATTCCTGTCGGCGTGAATATACGGCCATTGCAGTTCAAGCATCTGCACCTCCATCCCCCTGGGCAGCCTGTTCCCCTCGGGCCGGGCATCGCTCCATAGAAAAACCCCCGAATTCCCCCCGGCTTTCATGTGCCGCCACTCGATGACGAGAATGAAATTCTCATACTTCTTTGTCGACCGCATCACCCCGATCGGCTTCCCCGTGCATACCAGCAACCCATCCTTCACCGACCATGTGTCAGGGGAGGTGTTGACGTCCGTCCAATTGGTCAGATCCTTGCCGTTGAAGAGTTCCACAAACCCCAGTCCCAACTGACTGACGGCATCAGTCTCCACCTTTGTGTCCTGCGCACCGAGCCCTCCCGTGGTGAGGATCAATCCCATCATGGCCGCTCCCTGAATGAAGTTCATCCACGAGGGTAACGCCCCTCTCCCACGGTGCAACACTTCACCCGCAATCAATGCGGTCCCGCCGAAACGCCAACCCTGTCAACTCTTACCCGCGGCAGATCCGGAGAACCCGGTCTCCCGATCCGGACCCAGGCTGGGGACCGGTGCCGGGATCATCCACCTCGAGGCGTTTCTGCCAGACTTCCCTGGTTGCAGCCCCTCGGAACAAGTCCGGATGACAGGAAGTTGAGGACCAGGAGATCGTCTATTTTCCGGGGTTGTCCTTCTCATCAAAAAAACCTGTTATTGCTTCAAACGATCTCCTGTCGGCTTGTTTGATGATGTCCACATGGCCGATTGATGTGAACCCTTCCTTCTTACGTTCCTCGGTGATCATGATCGTGTCCCAGGGGCCGTTGCCCTTCTTCTGCTGCCAGATTCTGCCCGTGCCGTTGATCAAATCGATTTCCTTGAGATCTAGCTCAAGCTTGCCCTTATGGACAGTCACGACCATGTAGTTTGGTTTCGTCGTGCGCCCGATCAAACCTCCATGGGCGACCTGCTGAATACCGTCTTCCTGCCTGCAGGTCACCGCGTGCACTTCTCCACAGATATATAGATCGACATCATACTTCACCATTGTCCGCCAAAATGCGGAATCACGCCCTTTGACGGTCAACATGCCCGATGAACTGAACTTGCGGACGGGCCGCAGAATCGGGGTATGCCCCATGACGACGATATGATCGACCCTGGCCCGGTGTTTGCCGAGGACCTCCTCAAACCATCTGAGCTGTTCGCCGGTCACCCCCGCTGCGATCGTTCCCTGTTTGCTGCGCCCCTTTTCGAATACGTCCACGGACACAAACAGAGCGTTCTTGTGCACCCAGTAGAACGCGGTCCCCTTCATGTGTTCGGGCCCGTTCAGGGGCATCTTCAGGTGGCGCCGGAAGGCCTCTTTGTAATGGGGAACCAGCTTGTAGGATGGCCACGGATTGTCACCGATCTCATGGTCGCCAAGAGCGGCGTAGACTTTCAGACCATGATCCTTCCAGCGTTTGCCCCATGGCGGGTAGTACCTGTCAGCCCACTTCATCACATCCTTCCCGGTCGGTCCCCAGTGCCCCATGACCAGGTCGCCCGCAACCATGACGAAGGCCGGATTCTCATCCTTCATGGATTTCAGGATGAATCCCAGGGCATCTTCCCAGCCCTGCTGGGGGTATTCTATGTCGAAGTTAAGGAAGTCGGGAATACTGCAGAACGTCCAGGGCTCTGTCCCTGGTTGCGGGTCACCTTCCGCCCCACTGATGCAGCCACCGGACACCATCCCGACGCACAGGATTCTCCTGATGAGAGTCCTCATTCCATTTACTCTATTCACCTTGTTCTTCCTTGTCTTTCTCAATCTTTGTAACTCACTGACAGTGAGAATGTGGATCGGAGGGAATCGAACCGTCGCTTACGTCCCAGACTCCAGTCCCGCCTCGAACATTGCGACGATGTTTTCAGGGGGCACGTCCATCTGCAGGGAGGGGTGGCCAGGGGAGAGAATATAGCCTCCACCCCCACCCAGCTCATCGATCGCCCGCCGCGTCTCGGCCCCGACCTCTTCCACCGTTCCGCGAGGGAGGATTTCCTGGGCCCCAACACCGCCGCAAAAGCAGACATCCTCGCCGAACTCACGCTTGAGATCGACGTGATTCATGTCCGGGACTTCCGGTTGAACCGGGTCGATGATATCGACGCCCCATTCGATCAGGCGAGGGATGGCATCGAGGATGTTGCCATCGGAGTGAAAGAGGAGCTTGATATCGTACTTGTGAGCCAGGGCGGCACACTTCCGGACCCGCTGGCCGAGATATGTTTCGAGCATTCCGGTGCTGATGATGAGTCCGGACTGCCCGCCGATGTCGTCCGCCAACCGGAAGATGTCGATCAGGTCCCCGGCCTCCCCGAAGAGGCACTCGAAGTAGTCGCAGTAGAAGTTCGTGACCTTGTCCAGGAGGAACTCGGTGAGATCGGGCTCGGCTGCCATTTCGAAGAGCATTTGCTCGATGCCACGAAAGAGGGTGGGATGCTGGAAGACTGAAGCACCGCTCGCGGTGACGGCGAACTCATCGGCCCATTCCTCGAGCTGAGAACGAATGTTCGAGAAATCGAACCAATCGATCCGGGGCCAGGGAAATTCCTCGAGCTCCTTGACGGTGGGATACTTGTCGACCCCGAAACAGGGGTCCCCCAGGGAACAGGCCGGACCGAATTCGTTTTCGGTGATGTGCTCGTGGTAGTTGAACACCTTGAACAGATCGCCCTTCCACTCCAGGGGCAGGTTCAGCTCCCGGGGGCCGGTGAACGCGGGTCCGATCGCTCCCTTGTAATCGAAGCCCCGCATGTCGAAGATGTCGAGCTGCAGTGTGCGGTGAAGGTCACGGTCGGTTTCTACTCCGAGGTGCTTCTTAAGCCGCGCGATGACCCATTCGCTGGCCGACATCATCATGGGTGGATGATCGGGAGCGCGATGAGAAAGGGCCGTTTGCAAGCGTTCTTTCGAGGTCATTGATCAAGGAGGGGTCCGGGAAATGCGAGGCCTTCGACGGGTTCGATTGCGTTACCCTGCATGCCGAGTCACCGGGATTACATGATTATTCGAATTTCAATTCGCGGGCTTCTTCATGCGGCGCGACAATGTTGTCGGTTGGAATGTCTTTCTGGAAATCATGCGTGGAAGCGATGAAGTAGCCAGCACCGGACTCGAGGAGAAGGAAGAACTGGAGCGCAAATGGGATCCGGTGAACAGAACCGTCGTTCTCGGCGGTCACAAATGGACCTGGTCGAAGAAGTGCATCGACCTGTCGTCCGTTGTTCCGGTCGACAAACGCCTGACGCTTTTCTACCATGCGCCAGGGGATAACGGCCCCAGCCACCTCACTTCGGTCTGGCCTGGCCAGGCTCACCGCGGACGATGCCGCGGACTGAGGTGAAGCCTCTGGCCGGAGTCGCATCCAAGCTACAGAAAGGCCGAGAAGAATGACAGAGAGACTCATCGCCGTTAGATTACTTGCATCCTTGTTTGGCCTGGCAACCCTGCCGGCATTCAATGGCGTCGCTTCAGGGCAAACCCTCTCCGAATTGTGGGGCCGGACGGGAGAGGTCTGGAAACCTGGCGGGCGCCTTCCCGATTTTTCCTTCGCTGGATATCACTTCGGAGAGGATCCCCTGCCTGAGATTGAACCGGTCACCAACGTGCTGCACTTCGGGGCGAAGGGTGACGGCAGGACCGATTGCACAAAAGCATTCATCAAAGCGATCGAAGCAACCCGCGAGGGCACGATTCTGATCCCGGCGGGCCGCTATCTCATCAGCGATATCATCTGGATCGAAAAATCGAACATTGTCCTGCGGGGAGAAGGTCCCGGCAAGACGGTGATCCATGTTACGGAGGAACTGGAAAACGTCAGGCCAAACATGGGAGCCACCACCTCCGGTCGCCCCACGTCCAATTATTCCTGGTCCGGTGGTTTCCTCTGGATCCGGGGCAACCTGCGACAGCAACCGATTACCGCGATCACCTCGGAAACCAGGCGCGGAGCAAAGACATTGACCCTTCAGAAATCCGCGAACCTGAAGGAAGGGCAACGGGTGACGGTCACGCTTCGTGACGACGAACAGAAGACCCTGCTCAATCACCTCTACTCCGGCGATCCGGGCGGCACAAAAAAAATCGCAAGACCCGTCACCCCCGGGATGGTAAGCCGCATTGCTTCCGTCCGGGGCCAGGAGATCACGCTGGAACGATCGCTGCGATTCGATGTAAGGAAATCATGGACCCCCATTCTGAAGACGTTCGATCCGACGGTGTGCGAAGTCGGAATTGAGAATCTCACCATCTCCTTTCCCGTGAAACCTTACCGCGGTCATTTTACCGAGCGCGGGATGAACGGCATTGCCATGAACGACGTGGCTGACTGCTGGGTGCGCAACGTAGAGATAACCAACGGCGACAGCGGGATTTACCTGTCCGGAATGTTCTGCACGATCGACGGATTGACGCTCAGTTCCAGTCGTCAACCCAAGGGCGGGACGACCGGTCATCACGGGGTCCAGTTTGGCACGGACTGCCTCCTGCGAAATTTCGATTTCAAGACCCACTTCATCCACGACATCACCCTGGCCTATCTGAATGCCGGGAATGTCACCAAGAACGGAAAAGGAATCAACCTGAGCCTGGATCATCACAAGGTCGCGCCGCACGACAATCTATTCTGCAACCTAGACGTGGGCCGGGGCAGTGAGATCTGGCGATGCGGAGGAGGGCGGGATCTCGGCAAACATTGTGGCGCGCGCGGCACCTTCTGGTGCATCAAAGCCAGACAGGACATTCAGTGGCCAGGGGCGAATTTCGGACCGGATTCCATGACCCTCGTCGGGGTGAGGACCAGCGCCACATCAACCAGAGATCCAAACGGCAAATGGTTTGAGGCCATTCCTCCCGAAAAACTGGAACCCGCCGACCTGCATGCCGCTCAACTCGCGCGACGACTTGCAGGAAAACCCAGCAAGTGACTTCATCAGAAACATCTGGACACAGATCCATTACCGGATGCTATGACGGGATCATGAAACATTGCGCGGGTCATTTCTGCTTATGGTGGAGTGTGGTTGCCATCGGAACCTCGCTCGGACAGGACGAGGCATCCTGGCGAAACCCCATCAATAAACAGGGTTACCTTGGAACACCCCTGGTGGAAGTGACGCCCCTGTCCCTGAAGGGTGAGTTCTATCTCATGGAATGCTGGCGCAGTGGTTGGAACTGGCCGAACCAGCCTTCGGAAGCCGCTTCCAAGCGGAGTGAAATCTGGATGGCCCATCTGCCGGAGGGACCGGAACGGTATGACAAGCGCAAGTACCTGGGCCGGGTGCTCACCAACAGCACCCTGGGCACTGCCTTGATCTGGGACGACCGGGTGTATGTCTACGCCGTTACGGCGCAGTCCAGCGAAGGGGGAAAAACAGTGAACATGACCTGGTCCGAAGATCTAAGATCCTGGTCTGAACCCGTCAAGATGCTCGACAGCCCGAAAGGCGGAATTTTCAACGTGGCGGTCACCCGGGACAACAAGGGCCTGGCGTTCCTGTTTGAATCCAACGGCTACGGCCAGCCCTTTACGATGTGTTATGGCCGGGTAAAAAAACCAACCGATGCCTGGAACCCGGGCATCCTCGAAGGGGCTCGCTACGGAATGAACAAATATACCGGGGGACCGGCTCTTTACCATGAGGGTGACTGGTATTACACCCTCTACCTTGAGGCCTTGGGACAAGGTCGCTACGAAACCCGCGTGACACGCTCAAAAGACCTCAGGACCTGGCAGGATGCTCCCGCAAATCGCCCCTTCATCACCTTTGATCCGGAGAAAACAAACCTGCCACTGAGACCGGAACCGTTTCGAGAAACCAATGCTTCGGATGTGGAGCTTTGCCTTCACAATAATCAAACCGTGCTCTACTGGACTGGCGGCGACCAGATTCGCGGGGGCGATCTTCAATGGGGAATCTACGACGGCAAACCCGGAGCTTTGTTGAAATTGTTTTTCCCGGACCAATAAGGAAAGATCCCCCGATCGCCGTTATGGAAGGGGAAGCTGCGAGCAAGGGGAGCTTCTCCTACAAAGTCCGCTCCGGGCAACGGGCCTCTTCCCATTTCTCTCCTCTCCACTATCCCCCCACTCTGAGCAAGTGCGTCTCGGTTCGGATATACAGATCCCCATCGAGAGCGGCAGGAGAGGCCATCATTCCCACCCCCAGCTCGTTTTCGGACACCACTTTGTATTCAGTTCCCGGCTCAATCACGGTTACTTGTCCCTCCTGGGAACAGAAGTAAATCTTGCCTCCTGCATAAATCGGAGACGCAGAATAGTTTCCCGACACCCGCTCCACCCAATGCACATCACCCGTCCTGGCGTCGAAACAGCTCGCAATCCCTCCATCCGAAATCACGTAGATCTCGTCTCCAATCAACAGAGGAGAGGGTTTGGCGGGAATACGCTTGGTCGTTGTCCAGGCGACATGCGACTTAGAGACATCCCCGGAGCCATCGTGGCGGACCGCCCATAGCTGAGGTTTTCCAAACCCGGTACAGACATACACATTGCCATGCCCCACCACCGGGCGAGGCACTACCGAGAACCCACTGCCGTGATCGCACCGCCAGTTCTCCCTGCCGGTGAGAGGATCGTAGGAAACCAGCCACTGCGAACCCATGCAGATCAATTGATCGGGCTTCCCCTTGCCTGGAATCACGACGGGAGTACAGTAGGCCTTTTTCATCTCGCCCCTCTCTGCCCGCAGGGGTGGCCGATCAGTCTTCCAGGCGGTCTTTCCGGTGTTCTTGTCCACGGCGGCGACAAATTGCTGGTCCGTTCCATCGCAAATCAGAATCACCAGGTCTTTGTAGACAAACGGCGAACTCCCGGGGCCAACACTGTGATGAATCTTGAATTGAGTGTCCCACAGCTTCACCCCCGTCTCCGCATCCAGGCAAAAGGTGCCGAACGCTCCAAAATGACAATAAACCTTCCCGCCATCAAGAACAGCGGTTGGTGATGCGTAGCTGTTCAAGTTATGGATCGGCTCTGGCCCCGTCACCTTCGCGAGCCCGATCACGTGAAGGACTTTCCCGCTAGCCTGGTCCAGGCAAATCGCCTGCAGCTGAACTTCTCCCGCCACCTGTCTCTGTTTTGCATTGCCTTCATCGACCTCCGCCTTTTCCAGACTGGCCTGGCGCTCTGCTTCGGTGGCGGCCCGTTCAAGTGCTGTCGTCAACCAGATCCGTCCATCGGCAATCACGGGAGAAGACCATCCCTTGCCCGGAATAGCTACCGACCACTTCACTCCATTTTCGCCAGAAAACTCCGTGAGGTAGCCGCTCCCTTCAGCGTGACCATCCCCCTTCGATCCCCGGAATTCGTTCCAGGACGAGGAAACCGCTCCCCCGCCGGGCAGGGCGCCAGCGAGAACGCAGGCGAGGAAAAAAGCTCGACCCGGAAAGGAACTTCGAGACCTGCCAGGAATTCCCTTTTGGGAGCCGCCCTGGATGGCGGTCCGGGAGGTGGGGGTGCAGGGGGCGGAAGGGATTATAACCCGGCCTTGGTTCCTCATTGGGGGGAAGCTTGGCTGTGGGTTGCGGGCAGGGTCAAGGTGGAAGAACGGGAAGGAGAGGTTCTGGGCCGCATTCCACCCAAATCAGGGCCGACTGCCAGGAATTCCTTTTTTGGGTCGGGCCTGGATAGTGGTGGGGGTGCAAGTTGAGCAACGGGATGTCCTTCTAGATGAGTTGTTCCTGCAGGCTGATCGCACCCGCCTCGACCAGCGGGTGCGAGTGATATTCGGGCGTTGCAGCTAACGTGACGGTCATCTCGAGTTGCTGAGGCCGCGACCCGTGTCCGTCCAGGCGGCCCGAGATCGCGCTCTCCTCGGACAAGAGGGACACGGGCATGGAGACATCCTAGGCGCGTCTTGTGATTCGCAGCGTGGAGATCAGCCTGCAGAGGGAACGTCGGGGAAGACGCGAGGGAGTTCGCACGTCGGGTCGACCGAGCCGATCAACTCCACCAGGAGTTCTCGATAGTCCCGACCCACCGGCACGTCCCCTGGCCCGATCAGGTTCTGGTCCTCGAGATCGCTGAACCCCGAGTGGACGCCCGGCCGGGGCAGATCGTCCCCCACCATCATCATGATCCCCCCGCTGCCATGGTCGGTGCCGAAGCTCGTGTTCTCCGAGACGCGACGGCCGAATTCACTCAGCACCACCACGCGCGTTCGCGGGGCATGCTCGCCCAGATCACCCATGAACGCCGCAATCGAGTCGCTGAGATCCTTCATGAGCAGCGGAATCAACTGGTTTTGGACGAAATGCGTGTCCCAGCCGAATCCGGCACCGGCGGAATCGACGGTGCTCGCCATCAGTCCCACGTCCGCCCGGATCAGGCGTGCAATCTCGCGCAGACCCCGCCCCAACGGCGTGTCCGGGTACTCTTGACTCGACGTTTCGATTCCTTCGGCACGAATCTCGCGCAGCCGTTGCATCGCCGTCAGCGTCGAACGGGCCACCTCGCCGAAGCCACCGATCGCCCCCTCGTGCAGGCGCTCCAATCGTCGGATGAGGTCGGGATCGTCATCGGCGATTGCGAAGTCCTCGATCGACTGGATCACGGCGCCCCCGGGCGCTCCTCGCAGCGATTCCGGCCAGGTCGACCCGATCGCGACCGAGGCGAGCGGCCCCACGGGGTGCGCTCGCGCTCGCAGGTAACGCGCAATCCAGCCACCGGCGCCGCTCCCACCGTGTTCCACTAGATCCTGCGCCTGGAAGTGCGAGTGACTCGCCTCCGCTGCGCCCACACCGTGGTGCACCGAAAGTCGTCTCTCTTTCCAGAGCGGCATCAGCGCTCCCATCGCCTTGTGCAACCCGAAGTGACCATCGAGGTCGTGCATCTCCGTGCCGGAAATGGCCAGAGATGGTCGCGCACGGTGGTATGCGTCGTCGCCATGGGGTGGGACGATCGTCAGCGCATCCGCTCCGCCCCGGAGAAAGACGACCACGAGCACCGGTTGATGTCGTTGCTCCGAAGCGAGATAGTCCTGTCGCATGATGCGCACGGCGTCGTTCTTCAATGCCACTGGAATGCTGGAGTGCAGAGTGCAAGGCTGAGTGCATCGGGGCCACTCAACTGCCGGGCCTCTTCGTCGGTGGGCGCACGGCCGAGTATGTGCCGAATCGAGGCGGCTTCGCCTCCGCAGCGACGCGAGAGTGAATCGATGTCGACCGACGTGCCCTCCAACTCACCGCGACAGAGATCCACTGCGAAGTTCCAGCGCCAGAGCAGTGATGCATGCCACGGGGCTGCCTCGAGCGGATAGCCATCAGGTGTCGGATATTCATAGGGTGCCTGCCCCATGCGTCGCAGCACGTTCTGGAGGGTGGGACCACCGTCGGTATCCGCATCGGTCACGCGCAGGGAGGAGACGACGAAGCGGAATGGACGTTTGAAGAGGGTTCCGCGCGCCGTACGGAAATCCTCGTGGGCGAGGATCGTCGCCACCACCGACGTGATGTCGCCATCGGTTTCGCGGAACGACCGTTCCGCAGCGCCGAGCACTCCCTCGGGGGCAGGATCGTCCACGAACGTCCGCACGAGTCGGCGGGAGACGTGGCGCGCGGTGGATGGATGGGAGCAGATGATGTCGAGCAGACGCTCGAGGTCGTCCGCCCCGCCGCCGGCGGGGATCCGCGTGCCCAGTATGTCCTTGGCTCCGTCATCGTGCCGGGCGGGGTCGAACGCCACTTCCGAAACGTGGCCGAAGGAATGCCCGTAGGTCCAACCGCTGAGACATCGAGCGGCCTCGAAGACGTCCCGTTGCGAGTAGCCGCCATCGACACCGAGGGTATGCAGTTCGAGCAGTTCCCGGCCGTAGTTCTCGTTGGGCCGATCGCCTGGATTCACAACCTTGTTGTCGTGGCCGTCGAGGTAGATGAGCATCGCGGGGCTCGTGGCGCTCCCGCGCACGAGATTACGGAACTTTCCGAGGGCATTCGGTCGAATCACCTCCTGCTCGTCGGCGATCTTCAACCATCGGCAGTTGCCCTTGCTCCAGGCGATGTTGAAGTGGTCCGACCACGTGTCGACCATGATCTCCTTGAGTTGCCGCCGGCTGTAGACCGCGCGCAGGATGCGTGCGCGAACCAGGTCGTGCAGGAGCATGCGGGGATCTTCGCTGTAGAGTTCGCGCCGAGGACGATGAATGCGCTCGATCGAACGGATCGTCCGCTCGCAGAGGGTGTCATCGATCGAATCGGGCGCGAGTTGACTGGCGATGAAGGGATCGATCCCCTCCTGCTCCTCGACCAGGAGTCGATCTCCCGGCACGGGGCCGTAGCTACATCGGCGAAGGACGTGTTCGACGAGCGACCACTGCTCGCCACCTGGAGCCTGCCCATCAAGACGCGGTCGTTGTGCGACTCCCTTCGGAAGCAGGTCGAGAATTTCCTTGCAACCGACCGTTCCAAGGAGCGAGAGCAGGCCGATCGAATGGCAGAACTCGCGACGTGTGACAGTCATGGCGTGGTTGCCATCCGGGGCGGTTTGATCGGGAAGCACCCGAACACGAAGCAGCCGAGCCCGAGCATCAACGTCAGTGGGAGCGCAAAGAACCACCCGGCGATCGGGAGCATCCAGGTGAGCGTGATCACGAGGGCGATGCCGTAGCGGCGCAGGAGCGTCGGCTGAGGCCGCTCGCCTGCCGCGACCATTCCCTGCGCAAACGTCCGGACGATCCCCCCGCTTCCAGCGAGCGCGAGGATGACTGTCGCTACCGTGAATACCAGCGCCAGAAACCTGGTCACCGGGTTCGGGATTATGCTCAGTCCAGTGATGACGACCGCTGCGCACAGCGCAACGACGAGGCCTGCGAGGAAGACAGTCCACGGGGTGCGACCGAGACGCACGGCAGCCCTGCCCGTGATGCCCGGCAGAAAGAGCGACGAGACAGTCATCCAGCCGGCCGCGACAAGGAGAACGCCGACATGAACCAGGAACCAGACTTGGACCTCGGCCGTGGTGAGGGGAATCATGACCTGCTCCTTGTGTTTTGCGATTTGCGCATACGCATCATTTTCTTCCGAAGGGGAATGCCGTGATTACGGGAAAAAACCTTTTCAGTGGTTTTCTGCCTCATCCCTTGAGGGGCGCGCGCGCCGGTTCCCCAGTCGCTTGCGGGTATCGCCTGGTCCTGATCCGCTTCTTCTCGATGACCACGATCGTCCCGGTCGAGGTTCGCACGGTACCGATGACGCTTGAATGCCGTCGATGAAGCGCGGCCTTCGCTTTCACGAATTCGACGCGCATTTTCGAGCAGACGATCGCGAGCGGGATCACGGTTAGGAATTCCCTTCCTGGGGCTGTCCTGGATAGCGGTCCGGGAGGCGGAATTGGCGGGGATGCAGGGGGCGGAAGGAATTAACTTACGGCCTTGATCCCTCATTGGGGAAAGCTTGGCTGTGGGTTGCGGGCAGGGTCAAGGTGGAAGAACGGGAATGGGATGAAAAGGCCATTTCGACTTCGACCTGGAAAGCAGGGTTCTCCGCTCCTCGTCTATCGACTCGAATTCCCTACCTGCTTGGCCACCTTCATGTCTTCGTCCTCGCAGATGATACGGAAGCCAACGTCCCACACGGGCTGCCAGCACTGGTAGCTCAGACGGTAGGTGTCAACACGGTCACCCGGCACCTCGATTCCCCCTGGCGCCGCGAACGACCTTGCGGCCACCTTTCTCGCCCTTATCGCGACCATCCTCAGGGTTGTACGGATACGGCTGATACGTGCTTCGGGTCCACTCGGCACCACCCTGGGGAAGCCCGGCACCCCACGCACCTGATCCAGCCTTGTCGGCCGTTGCACCTGCACGGGCAGCATATTGTGGGCGGCAGACCGAAAACCCCGGAACAGGTGTCTGCGCTCTAACTCACTAAGAGTCAGGAGGTGGCTCGGGGCGGAATCGAACCACCGACACAGGGATTTTCAAAGGAACCAATTCACGTAACCCACTGTCCGTTAGGTTGTTTCATTTGCCTTCAGGACGCTTCGGACGCGTTTTTGTTGATTATGGCGTGGCAAAATGTGGCAGGACTCAGCAACCATAGTGGATGCCTTTGCCGCCTACGGTCACGCTGCGTAAGAGCCAGGATTCTGCCCGGAAGAACAAACCATGGATGCTGGATATCTCGAAGGGCATCAGCCAATCCGGCAAAAGAGAATTCCGGTATTTCTCCTGCCGCACACAGGCAGAGCGGGAAAAGAAAAGGATCCTCAGGAACCGCCGCGACCACGGCATGTTGGCGGTTCATATCGGCCCAGATTTAGCCGCTGAGGCGCTCAAGCAGGCGGAGAGACTCAAACCCTACGGAGCCTCCCTCTGCGAGGCTGTGACCGCCTACACGGCACTCCGGGATCGGCAGGCCGCCAGTGCTTCATTTGCCGAGGGGTGGCAGATCTATGAGAAGCTCAAGGAGAACCGATCCCACGCCCACCTGAGCCAGATCAGGAGTATCGGTCGCAAAGTCCCTGGCAGCTTCAAGAGGAAACTTCTCTGCGACATTACGCCGGAAGAGATCAGGGGAATCCTCCACTGTCTCTCTGCTGGACCGCACAAACGGAATCAGATTCGAGCCATTCTTCGGAACTTCTTCAACGAAATGATTGTGGAAGGGTATCTCGATAAGAATCCCGTAGAAAGGGTCCGCCGTGAGGAGATTGAGCGAGATGGCGACATCCGGGTCCTGACCGTTGAGGAACTCCAACAGATCTTTGCGGCCTGCAAGGACTACAGGCTCTCAAAAGAAGAGTATGACCGTCGTTGTAGCGAATTCCGTAAGCAATCCCTCGACTGTCGCCAATGCGCTGTTCCCTTTGCCATCCTCGCCTTTGCCGGGATTCGCCCAGCTGAACTGGAACGACTGGAGTGGCGTGATATCAGCCTCGAGATGAGGAATATCCGCATCAGCGGCGCCAAGTCCAAGACCCGCACAAGGCGCAATGTTGATATCGAAGAAAACCTCTGCCGCTGGCTTGCCACTGTTCCCGAGAATCAACGCACCGGACAGGTGGTGCCTGGTGACTGGCGCCGCAAACGGGCTCGTGTCATGAAGGCTGCGGGGCTGTCCGAGCCGCACAGCGCTTCCCGCAAGAAGCTCTCCGACGTTTTCCGTCATAGCTACGGAAGTTACTACTTCGGCGCCTTCAACAACCTCGAGAAACTCAAGGCGAACATGGGACATTCCCATGTGCAGACTTTCTTTGCTCATTACCACAATGACCGGACCAAGCGAGAATCCCTTCCATGGTGGGCAATCGGGCCTGACGGTCAGTTAGTGCCTTGTGTGCTTGCGGCCTGAGTCCATTTCAATAGCGGCCCCATAACTTATTTTTTTTCGGGGGGGATTATTTTAGTCCTCCCCATGCGGTGGATGGGGGGCAAGCCCTGACACCCGGGGCGGGGTCTTATAGGTAAACACTCTCTACCCGGAACACCTCCTTCATACCAAGCGCACCCACACTCCCTCGCGCATCACCAGGACGTGTTCCGGCAGCATTTCTGGGGCTCCGCTCCCCACCCCTCACAGCCCTGAATCCTGGGGATTTGAAATCTCAACCCTCACGGCGACGTCCACCATATTTCAGGATTGATCTGACCCGGGGACGGAGCAATAAGGAACGCCGCAAACTACTTGGAACCATGAAAACACTTGTCTCCATCCTCATTGTAATTGGCGTCATTTCTTTTAACAGCCTTGCTGATTTCGAAGTTACCGACGGCCTGGTGGCCTACTACCCCTTCAACGGCAATGCTGATGATGAGAGTGGGAATGGTCACGACGGAACAATGTTAGATGGAGGCACTTTTAGCCTTAATAGGCGTGGGGAAATTAATTCTGCGCTATATTTAGCGAATGAC
>PVBE010980268.1_pt1 | contig 106550 bp, 106 predicted proteins | sample 1631181 | NCBI WGS metagenome assembly PVBE01 (sample SAMN08397723, study PRJNA350692) | Marine metagenome, whole genome shotgun sequencing project. | isolation source: water | place: Pacific Ocean | collected 2012-04
AATGGAGGGGATTTCCTTTATGGAAAAGCTTATTAGGCGTCGGAGCTGGCGGATTGTTTCTGCTGTTTTGGCGCTTGGATTGATTGCCGGGGCCTGCGGGTCTGACGGTGATGATGGTGCGAGTAGTTCGGCTAGCAGTTCTGCTGCTGTTGCTACTACTGCTGCACCTGCTGCGGCTACAACTGCCGCTCCAGCTGCTGCTGACGATTCTTTACCCGGTGAGGGTGTTTCGTTGAGTATGTGTCGTGCTGACTGGGCTTCTGGTTATATCCAGGCCGAGATTGTACGTCAGATATTGCAGACTGCTGGTTTCGAGGTTTCTGATCCGTCTGAGATCGAGCTTGGACCATCGAATGCATTCACAGCTATGGCTGAGGGTTCATGCGATTTCTGGGCTAACTCTTGGTATCCGGGTCACTTCTCATGGTTTGAGAACCAATTGTCTGACGGGTCGCTTGTTGCTGACCACGTAGAAGCCGTTCCTGGTTTGTTCCAGGATGCTGGTGTTCAGGGATTCTTGGTTACTAAGTCATGGGCTGAAGACAACAATGTTTCAACCATTGATCAGATAAACAGTGATGAAGCTTTATGGTCTCAGTTGGATTCTGATGGTAACGGTAAGGGAGAGATCCTTGGTTGCCCAGAGAACTGGACTTGTGATGACATTATTGAGAATCAGATTGCTTTTGGTAACGGAAGCACTGCTTGGGACAACATGGAAGAAACCAAGGCTGGTTACGACGCTCTGTACGCAGAGATGGTCGACCGTGTAAATAACGGTGAGCCTGGAATTCTTTACACATGGACTCCTACGTCTTATGTAACTGTTCTTGTTCCTGGTGAGAATGTTCTTTGGCTTTCAGTCGAGACTCCGTTGGATGCGTCCAACCCTCTCGGCAAAGAAGGTGGAGCTTCTCACGCTCAGGGAGCTGGTTTCACAGGCTTTGACGCTTCTATGTGTACACAGCCTTGTCAGTTAGGTTGGGAACCTGCAGATATTCAGGTTTCAATGCGTACGGACCGTCTCGATGAGACACCGTTCTTGCGTCATTTGTTCCCACTAATCAAGCCATCAATTCTTGACATTGCGTTCATGCAAGTTGATCAGGATGCTGGTGACGGTTCACAAGCTCACGTTATTGAGCTTGCTGCGGGATGGATGGACACCAACGCTGATGTTGTAGCTGATTGGATTTCTTCCGCTTCAGCTTCTCTAGCTGCTGGTGACGCACCAGAAGTAATTGAAGCCCCAGCAATCGAAGCAGCAGAAGAAGAAGAAGCAGTTGCTTTGCCTGATTTGGATGGAAGAACAATTTCAGTAGCTATCGAAAATGCCTACCTGCCATACAACTATGTAGACGCAGAAACTGGCGAAATCGGTGGCTTTGACTACGACTTCTTTGGTGAGATCTGTAATCGTCTTAACTGTGAACTTGATTACACAGAGTTCGCATGGGAAGCAACAATTCAATCTGTAGGTGATGGAACATTCGACACCGCTGGTGGCGGAATCACTATCACGGAAGCGAGAGAAGAAACTCTGGACTTCACGGACAGTTACATAAGCGTCGATCAGAGACTTATCGTTGAGTTGGGTGAAGATCGTTTCGCAACTCTCGAAGAATTCGGTCAAATGGATGAACTAACAGTTTGTTCACAGACAGGAACAACAAATGCCGAAACAGCTATAGCTAACTTCGGTGAAGATCGTGTAGTTCTCTTTGAGACATTCGGCTTCGCTGTTCAAGCTCTACTAGCAGGCGATTGTGACTCTGTGATTATGGACGAAACAGCTGGACAGGGATATCAGGGTGAAAACGCTGATGCACTTGAACTACTAGAAGGTGTGCTTAGCGCAGACGAACTAGGAGTTCCTTTCCCCAACGGTTCAGACCTAGTCGCTCCATTCAACGCAGCGATTTCATCAATGAAAGCAGATGGAAGCTTGTTTGAATTAGGTTCCAAATACTTCACTGACGCCTTCACAGTCACATACGACGACATAGGCGACGGAGCATACGCAGAAGAAGAGGTTGTACCAGTAGCTGGTGGAACACTTCGACTCATGATGGAAGCTGAAAGTGACGGGATTAACCCAACAGTTAACCGCTTCGCAATTGCCGGCCACATGATGGCAGGTGCTATTTTCGACACACTTGTTTGGGTAACAGATGACCCTTGCGCATGTGTGTTCGTTGGAGGTCTTGCAGAGTCTTGGACAAGTTCCGATGACTTGACGACCTGGGACTTTAAGATACGTGAAAACGTAGAGTTCCATGACGGCACCATGCTCGACGCTGAAACTGTTGCATTCGCAGTAGGAAGACAGCTAGCTGATCCACTAATTTCACTTGCTCTTAAGCCAGTCTTAGATCTAACAAGAGAAGGTGGAGCAGTTGAGGTAGTTGACGACATGACGGTACGTTTCCATGCGTTACGACCTCACGTTGACTTCCCGACTTACTTCTCAGGTCAGCTCGGTTACGTTCCTTCACTTGCTTACATGCAGGCGGCTATCGAAGATCCAGCTTTGAATCAGATGCCTGTAGGTACAGGTGCGTTCATGATGGATAGTCGTGAGCAGGACTTGATGACTCGTGTGGTCAAGAACCCTAATTGGTGGTACAACGACCATTTGGCAGCAGGAGAAGTTCTTCTTGATGCCATAGAGTTCTATGTTTACACAGACAGTGAACTTGGTGCAGGCGCAATGGAGGCAGGAGACCTTGATGGTGTATCAACCTCGAGCATTGACGCCACCATGATCCTGAGAGAATTAGCAGATGACGGATACCAGGTATTTGAACAAGACTTGGGTGAAGAAACTTTCGCGATGATGAATGCTTCGAGAGCACCTTTCGATGATATTCGTGCACGAAAAGCTTTGACTTACGCAACTGCTAAGGCTGACTATTTGGAATTCATAGGCCAAGGAGAACTTAGGTCGGCTGACTCATGGTTCCCACAAGAGTCGATTTTCCATAATCCTGACGTAAAACAGGAGTCAGATATGCCAGAAATGGCTGCTCCACTAGTAGCAGAATACTGTGGGGATAATCCTGATAACTGTGCTGATGGAAAGATCAATATGGAGTTCCAATACTCTGGACCTTCGGTCATTCAGGATCGAATATTTGATGTTCTTTCCGCAGGGTTTGAGCCGTACTTCAACGTTACTAAAGACATGCTTTTGCAGGATGATCACATCACGCAAACAGCAATCGGATTCTTTGACTTCTTAACATGGAGACAGATGGGAGCTAGGAACCCGGATGGTGACGGTGTTTGGATTGTTTGTGATGCAATTGGAGTTCTGTCACTTAACTGGCCGCGATTCTGCTCACCAGAACGTGACGAGATGCTTTACGCAGCACGAGGCAATAACGATCGTGACGCGGTCATCCAAGCCTGGAAAGACATTGCCGTAAATGTGCAGGAAAGCTATACATACGTAATGCTTACTCACACATTATGGAATGCGACATATGCTCCGACCGTAAGAGGAATGTGCGATGGAGCATACCCTGACGGTTCGAAAGCATACTGCCGAGGTACAGGCGGAGGCTATGGAAATTACGCAACAATGTGGTTTGATGAGGAATAAAACTTAAAAAACCCATAGAACCTTAAATTTAAGGGCGGCTGACTATGTCAGCCGCCCTTTTATTTTTTCTTTTAAAGCGGGATAGAGATTTAGTCCTTGTCAGCGCTAACATCAGACTTCTACGTTTATGTATCTCTGATTACAGGTGGGGAAATGGGTTTTGTTTTAAAGCGCATAGCACAAATGGCTGCAGTCATTATCGCAGCAACTTTTTTAGCCTTTGCAGCGATGAATTCGTTGGGAGACCCGTTGTTTAATGTTGTCGGTTTTCATGCTTCAGTTGATTGTGAAGCGGTTCTTGCAGGAGATATCCAAGATGTGTCCGGTCAGGGAGGAACAGACGTAGGTGACTGCGAAGTTGTAGAAGCGGCAAGAGAAAAGTATCACTTGAACGACCCTCTACCTGTTCGTTATGTGAGATGGGCTGGAGATGTTGTTCAAGGTGATCTTGGAGTTTCATTCAAAAATTCAATGCCTGTTAGTACGATTATCGGAAATCGAATACCAAAATCAATATTTCTTATGGTAGTCGCAGAAATTTTTGCTCTTGTAATTGCGGTTCCTGCTGCTATCAGAGCTGCGTATAAAGCAAATCGTGTATTTGATAAATCAGCTACAGTTTCTTCTTTTGGTTTTATTTCTCTACCAAATTTTGCACTCGGTGTGATCCTATTTTACTTATTTGTAGTCAAATGGCAGATATTCCCAAGCCGGTACGAAGACGATGACTTATTCAGTCGTTTACGATCGACCGTTCTGCCGGGAATGACTTTAGCTTTGCCTTTAGCCGCAACGTACTTTCGTCTATTAAGAACAGACCTGATAACAACCTTGCAGGAAGATTTTGTTCTTATGGCAAAAGCCAAAGGACTTTCAGATCGTTGGATAATGTTTCGTCACGTTCTACGACCTTCTCTTTTCTCTTTGGTGACAGTTTTTGGTTTAAGCACTGGAGGCTTAATAGGTGGAGCGTTAGTTGTTGAACAAATTTTTGTAATCCCAGGACTGGGAAGAACTTTTGTTGAAGCTGTCATTCGTGATGATTTTCCACTAGTGCTCGGATTGGTCACTATAATTTCGTCATCGTTCATAGCAATCAACTTCATTGTTGACCTTTTTTATTCCGTTATCGATCCGAGGGTAAGTCGTGAAACTTAATCAAATAACGACAAGACGCGGTTTTAGAGGTCTAAGTCCTCAAGATGAAGTTTCCTCTCTAATAGACGACGAGATAAGAGAGAAACGCAAAATAGGTTACGGTTTCTGGGTTGCTATCGGATGGATCGTTTTGGTAGTTATGGCAGCTTTCTTAGCGCCTATTTTGCCTATTCCTGATCCGAATCAGACAGGAGTAGGGGGACGTCTTGATGCTCCAAACTGGGATAATTGGTTCGGTACTGATACCAATGGCCGAGATATGTTCTCTAGAACAATTTGGGGATCCAGAGTTTCTCTCACTGTTGGTTTTTTCGCCATAGTTTTTGGATTTGCCGTTGGAGGACCCTTAGGAATCGTCGCTGGGTTTTTCAAAGGTGCGACCGATAAATTCCTCTCCATTATAATTTTTATACTCTTTGCTTTCCCGGGTTTAGTCCTTGCACTTTTGATAATTTCCCTTCTAGGTCAAACACTCGCAGTTGTTTGCTTAACAATTGGAGTCATAGGTGTCGCACCAATCGCACGTTTAGCGCGTGCTATCACAATTTCTAACGCTGAAAGAGAGTTCGTAGCGGCAGCAAGAATTTTAGGGTCCACCAATCGAAGGATCATGATTAGAGAAATTCTTCCTAATGTGACCATCCCAATGGGAGCCCTTGCGTTTTTAGGTATGGCCTTGGCGATTGTCGGAGAAGGGGGGCTTGCGTTTTTAGGGCTTTCTGTTGAAGAAGGATTTTCCTGGGGAAAGATGATTGTTTTGGGATCCGCCTCGAGAACTCTTCAAAAAGCACCATGGGTTTCAATGTTCCCCATAGGAGTCATGTTTCTAACAGTGATGTCACTCAATTATGCAGGTGACAGGTTAAGGGATTTCTTTGATGTACGTGAAATGGGAATTGGGGGAGGTTGATAATGACTGGCTCATTAGTTTCTATTGAAGACCTTCATGTCAGTTTTTTAACTGAACAAGGATCTGTTCGCGCTGTAGATGGAGTTTCATTTGACCTTGAACCCGGAAAATCGATAGGAATTGTGGGTGAATCTGGATCTGGTAAATCTGTTACCGCCAAAACACTAATGAATCTTTTGCCTTCTTATGCACAGGTGAAAGGTTCGATGAAATTTGACGGAAGAGATTTAAGAGACCTCGCTAGAAAGAAAGAAAAACATTTTTGGGGTGTTGAAATGACCATGATTTTTCAAGACCCGATGACTTCTTTGAATCCGGTTAAACGCATTGGTGAACAGATTGCTGAATCACTGCGTGTTCACATGAACCGAAGTCGTAGTGAGGCTATGACTGAAGCTGGATATTTGCTTGAACAAGTAGGAATCGCAGAACCCGCTAAACGGCTACGACAATATCCTCATGAGCTTTCTGGAGGTCTCAGACAAAGAGTCGTGATTGCCATAGCTTTGGCATGCGGACCAAGGCTTCTAATAGCTGATGAACCCACAACCGCGCTGGATGTTACGGTTCAAAAGCATATTTTGGATCTTTTAGACGACCTTCGAAAAGAGCGTGGGATGTCGATGATTTTGATAACCCATGATCTTGGTGTTGTGAAGGGTCGAACGGATGAAATTATGGTTATGTATGGTGGTCGAACAATGGAAGAGGCTCCAACTTCGGCTCTTTTAGAATGTGAAGGGATGCATCCCTATACGGAAGCTCTGAATGCAACAATCCCAAGAATCGACACTCCAAGTCATACGAGACTCGTTCCTATTCCGGGTAAACCACCCGAAGTGATAGGAAGGATTGAAGGGTGTCCTTTTGCGCCGAGGTGCCGTTATTCCACTAGTGAATGTTTAACTGAGATGCCACCACTGGTTGAGCAAGAAAAAGGACACTTTTGTGCATGTCATAATCCGGTAGGTACGCCAGAAGGCATCAAGGCTAGAGAGGCTAATCAGAATACAGGACACACACCCGCAGGTTTAGACATGAAAGAATTTGAAGCATTTGCCGTTCACACGGAAACAGGAGAGATCTGATGGCTGGTAGCGGAGTGGCTCAGTTGCGTGATGGTGATGACATAGTTCTTAGTGTCAAGAATCTGATAATGGAATTTAATGTAGGTCGAAATGAAATAGTACATGCAGTCTCTGATGTCAGCTTTGATGTCAAAAAGGGTGAAACACTTGGAATTGTTGGTGAATCAGGATGCGGTAAGTCCACGACTGCCCGATCTGTAGTCCAACTACCCAAGCCGACGTCAGGCAATGTGATGGTCACTTCAGAGGGAGATTCAATTGAACTCACAGGCTTGAAGGGAGATGCACTTAGGAAAGTCAGACCTAAATTGCAGATGATTTTTCAAGATCCTATTTCCTCTTTGAACCCTCGAAGGCTAGTTCGTGAAGTAGTTAAAGAAGGATTGACTATCTGGCCCAATGGTATGAGCGCACAACAAATCGAAGATCGGGTTGACGAGGTACTCGAATCTGTTGGTATCGACCCTAAAATAGCAGCAAATAGAAGGCCTCATGAGTTTTCTGGCGGTCAGTGTCAGCGGATTTCTATAGCTAGAGCTGTTGCATTAGATCCTGAAATTCTTATTTGTGACGAGCCTGTTTCCGCTCTTGATGTTTCCGTGCAAGCTCAGATATTAAACCTTTTGGAGGAAATGAAAGATAAGTATGGTTTAACACTCTTATTTATAAGCCATGACCTATCAGTAGTTAGGAATGTCAGCGACCGGGTGGTGGTTATGTATCTTGGAAAAATTTGCGAGATTGGAAGTTCTGACACAATTTATTCCTTACCTGCCCACCCATATACTCGGGTCTTGTTGGCGTCAGCGCCCGAACCTGCTTCCACAGTCGATGAATCAGAATCAGCAATCGGTGACGACATGCCATCACCTATAAACCCTCCAACAGGTTGTCGATTCAGAACCCGATGCCCATCTGCGCAAACCCTATGCGAAGAAAAGGAACCTGAAATGCAACAGGTTGGAGACGACCATTTTGTTGCCTGCCACTTTCCTGTTGTCAATAATTAATCAATCAGACTGAGTATTTGGTCTTCATAAGACCAGTCAAACTCTCGTCCGCCACTTTCTTTATGCCATTTATAGGTTTGGGATGCCATTGTCGACAAAGTATGTTTCGGCTCCCAGCCAGTATCTTTGCAAATAGCGTCGATACTGAACATCACATCTCGATTCCAACGATGAATATTAGGAGCCAACCTAGGAATCACAGTTGTGAAACGAAAACGATGACGAATCGCAGCCTGTTTCCGCAAAGCTTCTTCACTAGTTCTTATATCCACTTTCACCTTGCTGCTGGCTGCTGAATCAAATTCAATTTCACCATCCCAGAGTCGCTCCATAACCTCAGAAGGTATAAACCGCATTTCTGCATTTTGCCCTATTGCATCAGCAGTAGTTTCCACATAATCAATATCAGATTGAGAACCGCTTCCGGTGAGGTTGTAGAGACGACCAAAACTAACAGGTTTACACATAAGGGCTTCAAGTGCGCTTGCCTGGTCATCAACATGCCCAACTTGGCTGAGGGTGGTTCCATCCCCAGGGATTAAAATCGGTCTTCCTGATTCCATTCGAGCGAACATTCTTTGTTCACGATCAGGAATAATGTTCCTAGGTCCATAAACCATTGCAAAAGCAACAGTTGTAGATGGGAAGCTATTTTCGTGTGCTTCGTCAAGGATGTCCTGGCATAACAATTTGTGCAGTCCATACTCAATTTGAGGGTCACCTCTTTCTTTAGGGTGATTCTCAGTGATAGGTAAAATATCGGTCGCTTCGTAAATTACTGTTGAGCTAGCGAAGATGTAATGCTCAATTTCTCCTGAGAAAATTTCAACCATCAGCGCTACATCCTCAGGATGGTAAGCAGTCATATCTTGTACAACATCAAAATCAAGTCCATTAAGAACATCGCGAATCTGATCAGGGTCACTTCGATCAGCTTTCAGGCGAGTGATCCCATCGGGGAGAGGAGCTTCAGTTTGACCTCTATTAAGGATTGTCACATCATGGCCTGATCTAACTAATTCGTGCACAAGGGCCAGACCATTGAATTGTGTGCCACCCATAACCAGAACACGTTTAGAGTTACTCATCTGACACCGTCCCACAGAGAACGTTCTTCACTTTGAGGGTCTATTAGAAGATCACAGTCATCGTTTATTTCCATGACAGCTCTATTCTCTGTTGTATAGGTAGGCCACTCACCGAGAACTGCGGTGGAAGGGTTCCCGTCTCTAATAAATGAAATCCAAGCGTCGTGCATGGCTTCAGCAACATGAGTTGGAAGTTCTCCTTCCCCTATAAAAATATTCACACCAGCACGATCAAGAGTATTGAAAGTAAAAGGCAATTCAAGAGAATGAGCAGACCCGAACCTTCCTTCGAAAGCTCTTGAATCCCATGAGAAAAGATACATCCAAGTATTCCCATCATGGTTTTCTCTTGTTTCAGCTAAGCGAATAGCAGGAATCCTGAAAACCCAATCGCTTCCGATGGCACAGGCAAGCCAACCAGAATCATCACCAATTCTTTCTCGGTATGAATCGATTACCTCTTTAGGGTTGTCAACGATCCTTTCTACGTATCGGAAAAGAGTTCCCTCGTTAAGGTCAGTAAAACCATACAGAGACATTTCATCTTCATTAGTACCTATAAGAAGCGGAATGTCACTCGAAGACCCTTTACCGATCAGATCTATTGGAGGCTCAGGTAAAGCTTGGTGCCCCCACACTGGATAGAAGGGTTGAACTCCTCTAGCTGCAAAGCCCCATTTTTCAATTAGGGCTTCTTGAGCTTCAAGAATTTCAATTGCAGGTAAATCTAGGATTTCTTCCGAAGTAGGATTTCCCAACGCTTCCAACAATTCTGAAGCTATTTTCGTTCCCGCTTCAGGTTCATGTATGTGGAAAGCAGCTCCGCTCTGAGCGATGGCACGATGAAACAACCCTTTCGCTAATGGAGAAGCAAGAAGATTGGCAACGCTGAAAGCTCCAGCTGATTCTCCACCAACGGTTACCTGATTTGGGTCTCCGCCAAAAGAGGCAATATTTTCTTGAACCCACTGAAGAGCAGCAATTTGGTCAAGTAACCCATTTAAACCTGAAGAAGAGAATTTCTCTCCAAAATGTTCAACCAGTTCTGTAAAACCGAAAGCCCCCAATCGGTAGTTGATTGTTACAACTACCACATCACCGCGTGAGGCAAAAGAAGTTCCGTCATACCATGCAACTCCACCTTGACCTTTTCTATAAGCGCCCCCGTGTATCCAAACGTAAACAGGTCGTTTCTCATCATCCGATGAAGGGGTAACGACATTTAGGTATAGACAGTCTTCATCCCAACGGACAGGGAATCGATCAGTTAGACCTTCGCCAGGTAGTTGGGGTGAAGCAGCGCCAAAACGTTTGGCATCTCTAACACCTTCCCAGTTGTCTGGAGGGACAGGGGCGGCAAATCTTAAATCGCCGACTGGGGGAGATGCATAAGGTATTCCAGCGAACAGTTCCACATCATTTCTGAAACGTCCAGCGACATCACCATTTTTTGTACTTGCAATTGGATAATCAAATGTAGTGTTTTCTTCCATCTTCAAACCTTCAGAATTAGTGCTTCGCCTTGACCGCCACCACCGCAAAGACTGGCAGCGCCTAAACCTCCGCCTCGGCGTTGCAGTTCATGGATAAGGGTCAGTGTAACTCGAGTCCCTGACATGCCGATTGGATGCCCAAGAGCTATAGCTCCGCCATTCACATTTACAATTTCTTCACTCACACCAAGAGCACTCATGGAAGCCAGTGCAACAGCAGCAAAAGCTTCATTTATTTCAAAAAGATCCAAATCACTTACTTCCATCCCAGCCGAGTCCAATGCAGCATTGATAGCGTTACTTGGCTGATGAAGAAGGCTTGTATCTGGCCCTGCGACCTGACCATGAGCCAATATTTCAGCAACAGGTTCTACACCCAGTTCATTTGCCTTGTCCATTGTTGTGACTATTACTGCAGCAGCTCCATCTGAAATTTGTGATGCATTCCCAGCAGTGATTGAGCCATTTTTTGTAAAAGCGGGAGAAAGGCGAGCCATGGATTCAAGATCGGCATCCTGACGAATCCCCTCATCATCTTTAATAGTGAGACTGTCTCCACTTCTTTGAGGAATCTCGACAGGGCAAATTTCCTCATCCAGAACACCATCTTTTTGTGCTTTTGTAGCACGCTGATGTGATTGTGCAGCAAAAGCATCTTGATCATGGCGTGAAATGCCGAGTTCTTCAGTAAAACGATCAGTTGCTTCACCCATAGAACAATTCTCAATAGTGCAAGTAAGACCATCAAACAGCATCGAATCAATAAGTTCACTATCGCCGAATCTTAAACCTGACCTTGCCCCAGGGATCATATATGGAGAGTTGGTCATCGACTCCATCCCACCGGCGAGAACAATTTCAGCTTCTTGGAGGCGTATCATCTGAGTTGCTAAATGAATGGCATGCATTCCAGAAAGACAGGCTCTATTAAGTAGAGTCGAAGGCGAAGTCATTGGGATCCCTGCATCGAAAGCGGCACGACGAGCAGGAACTTGTCCAATTCCAGCTGAAATCACATTCCCTAGGTAAGAGAAATCAACTTGAGAAGGTTCAATTCCAGCTCTGTCACAAGCAGCCTTAATCGAAGTGGCACCGAGATCAGTAGCTGAAATTGATTTAAGCCCTCCCTGAAGACGACCAATGGGAGTTCGTACACCAGCGAGAATAACGATAGGGGACAATTGACACCTCCAAGTCAAATCTAATTATCGCACCGTAACCGAAAACATTTGAACCCGCGACTTTAAAAAAGTCTGTTTTTTACAGATTTAGATAATTAGATGAGCTTACGGCTTGTTGATTTAAGAAACATCGGAGAGACTTTACGTATGGGCGGCAATGATTTATTAAAAGGTCTCAGAGTTGTAGAAAATTCACTTCTTGGACCTGGACTAGTAGGAACATTTCTATCCGATTTAGGCGCAGAAGTAGTAAAGGTTGAATCACCTTCAGGTGATTACATACGTCAGATGACTTGGCCGATAATTGAAGGAAATTCGCTCCTTCACTTGCATACGCACAGGGGCAAAAGAAGTATCGCAATAAACCTTAAGGATGAAGATGGTGCTGGGGTGTACAGAAGTTTGTTGGAGAAGACAGATGTTGTGGTTGAAGCTATGCGCCCTGGAACTTTAGAACGTCTTGGATTTGGTTTTAATGAATTGTTACAGATCAACCCAAAAATCGTTTTTTGTACAATTTCAGGCTATGGAGCGACAGGCCCGTACAGGGACCTTCCAAGTCATGGAATTGCTTATGACACCTGGGCTGGTTTGATAGAACCCGTAGTTGATGATGACGGATTCAAACGGATCCCCTCAATGCCGAATATTGGAATAAATGTGGGCCCTATGCTCGCAGCGCTTGGGATACTTGCCGCTGTTATTAACGCCAGAGAAACAGGCCAAGGAAGACAAATTGAAGTAGCTCAGTCAGATGCAGCTGCATATATGGACTGGTACAGGATTGAAACATATCGGGCCTATCTGAGGCCAGAAGATGAAGTGACAGGAAATCCGTCTGATGATTATGAAAGAAGAGCTCCAGGCTTGGCTGGCATGTGGGAAGGTGTGAGATATCAAATTTACGAAACTATAGATGGACATGTTTTATTTATGGCTTCAGAAAAAGCATTCTGGCAAAACTTTTGTGAAGGCATAAACAGAATGGATTTATTCGAACGTTGGCCTGGTTCCCAATATGCTGATCACGCTCGCAACAACGTCGAACTCCAAGAACAGCTAAGAGAGATCTTCAAAACGCGAACCAGTGTTGAATGGTTGAGTTTTGGGCAGGAAAAAAATGTTCCCATAGCACCAGTTAATGACCATGAAACAGTTACTAAAGACCCACAGTTTTTACAGAGGATGCCTTTCATTCCTCAAGATGAGATCGGGGCCGATCAATTGCCCTTACCTGTTTATATCGACGGAGAACTTCCTCCTGATCCGACTAAAGCTCCAACAGTTGGGGAGCACACAGATGAAATACTGGCTGAACTAGGACTGGATCAGCAGACTATTGATGATCTCCGTGAAAAAGGAGCAATTGGTGCACAGAGCAAATCCGATTGAGGTGAGCCGAAATGCTTAGCTCACTTAGCAGATCTGTGGAGGGCCATGTCGTATTAATCACAGGAGCGGGTTCAGGCATAGGACGCGCTACGGCTCATTTGTTCGCTGACCACGGTTCATATGTGGCAGTAACCGATATTGACTTGCAACGCGTCGAGAGTGTTGTTGAAGAAATTAACCAGAGTGGGGGGAAAGCCAGAGGATGGGAACTTGATGTTACCGATGGAACAAAAATAAAAAACGTTACCGAAGAGGTATCTTGCTGGAATTCCGAAAACAACGAAGTTATTGATGTCATTGTTAACAATGCCGGTGTCTCCATGCCAGTGGCTATCAATGACCCTTTGATGGAACAACACTGGCAGAGTGGAATTGACATTCTTCTCAGCTCACATATGCGCCTTATAAGAGAATCTTTACCGTATTTGAATAATTCTGCCGCCCCGCGAATCATCAATGTTTCCTCAACTGAAGGAGTTGGAGGTTCAGCAGCAGCATCAATTTACACTGCAGCTAAACATGGAGTTGTTGGACTCACACGAGCTCTGGCAGTAGAGCTAGGAGAAAGCGGAATAACAGTTAACGCTGTGGGACCAGGTCCTATAAGAACTGGTATGACAGATGAGATACCAGAGGAAGCTAAACAAAAATTTGCACGCCGAAGAGTCCCAGTTCGAAGATACGCAGAACCTGAAGAGGTTGCACATGCAATTCTGAGCCTTGCTTTACCTGCATCAAGTTACATAACTGGACATTTACTTATGGTCGATGGCGGTATGACTATTAAAAACAATTGAAGTAATACTTTTTAGCCTTGAAATAGACTCAAACTTTCATAAAGAACCGAAGGTGTTTCACTACCTTTCACGTGTATAGCTACTTCAGTGGAGATCAACGTCCCAGCTTTATGTTCTTTAGCTTCTTTCATGCGTGTTCTTGCATGAACAGTTGAACCGGCCGGAACAGGTGCGAGAAAGCGAAGACGATCCCCTCCGTAGTTGATGACATTTTGAAAACCTTTTAAACGTGCTCCTGAAGAGCCTTCGAGCATCAAACTTAGAACTGGCACCAAGCTAAGTGTGAAGAACCCATGCGCAATAGTTGTGCCGAATGGTCCAGCTTTTGCTTTCTCTTCGTCAATATGGATCCATTGATGATCTCCAGTTAGGTCAGCAAAAGCATTTATCTTTTCTTGACTTAATTCGAATTCTGGACCCCAGTCACTCCATTCTTCGCCTACGTTGGCGTTCAAGGCGTCTATGTCGTCAAAAGCAATTTCTTCCATTTTTATTTCCTTTTGGTTTATGTTTTACCACTAGTGGCTTCTATTATGTCTCAACTAGCCACGGTAAGTGTAAGGGTATCGCAGGCAGCCTATTGGAGGGAATGTGGACAGACATTATAAAGAGGCATGGGAAGAATTAACAGCAAAGGGAGCCCCATTCTCTTGGTCCAATATTGAAATCAGAAACCACATGACCAGAGTCTACGATTCCGCTCCTGCGACTCTTGTCGATATTTGGAACATGTCAGTTACCCACGGAGAAAAAGACTATTTGATTTATGGCGACGAGAGAGTTTCTTATGAAGAAGCCCACTTAAAAGTAAATTGCTTCGCTTCGTACCTTCAGAATTTGGGTATCAAACATGGTGACAGGGTTGCAATACTGATGCGAAATTACCCTGAATGGGTTTTAACCTACTGGGCGATTGCCTCATTGGGAGCTGTAGCAGTCGGGATGAATGCATGGTGGACAGGTCCAGAGATCGAATTTGCCGTAGATGATTGTGACCCCAGAGTGATTGTCTGTGATCAGGAAAGAATGGAAAGAATCATTCCGCACTTAAGCACTCTTCGAGGCGAAGGTGACGTCCATGTCGTAGCAGTTAGAACAGAAGTTGATCTACCTGAAGACTCTATTTGCTGGGAGGATGCAATCTCTATTGGTAAAGAAACCCCCAATGTTTCGGGAGTCGCTATTGAGCCTGACGATGATGTATGTGTTTTTTATACATCTGGAACGACTGGTCATCCAAAGGGGGCAGTTTTAACTCATAGAGGAGCTGTTTCGAATCTACTAAATTTGGCATTTTGGTCAACAATGTCAAAATTAGCTGAGCAAAAAGCAGTCGAAGCAGGTGAACCACCAACGGGTTCCGACAAGAAAGTTGGTGAAAGTAATCCTGGTTCTGTATTAGCAGTTCCTCTTTTTCATGTAACAGGTTGCAACTGTTGCATGCACCCTGTCACCGCAGTAGGTGGGAAGCTTGTTCTGATGCACAGATGGAACCCTGAACAAGCTTTAGAGATTATCGAAAGAGAAAGACCTACAACATTTACAGGCGTGCCGACGATGGCGCGAGAGCTTGTAAATAGTCCAGATTTCTCAAAAAGAGACACAAGTAGTCTTGACAGTCTTGGAGGGGGTGGGGCTGCAGTTCAACCTGATCTAGTCCAGAAAATTGAAGAAAGACTTGAAGGTAGACCAAGCACAGGTTACGGATTGACCGAAGTAAATGGTGTAATAACAGTGAACGCTGCACATTTCTTTCTAGCTAAACCAGAATCTGCAGGTTCGCCTTGTCCTGTAATGGAATCCCGAATAGTTAACGAGAAAGGGGAAGATCTGCCCATTGGTGAAGAGGGTGAGCTTTGGGTAAAGGGAGGAAATGTCTTTCGGGGTTATCTGAATAGACCAGAAGCTAATAAAGAGGTTCTCACCGAAGGCTGGTTCCACACCGGAGACATTGCCTACTTCGACGAAGATGGTTTTCTTTTTCTTGTAGATAGAGCTAAAGACATGGTTCTCAGAGGTGGAGAGAACGTTTACTCAGCTGAGGTAGAAGCAGCTATTTATAAGCATCCTTCCATAGCTGAAGCTGCGGTTTTTGCAGTTCCTGATGAACGCCTAGGAGAAACTGTTGGGGTCGCAATTTATTTGCTTCCTGAAACTGCATGCTCAACCCAAGAACTGAAAGACCATGTTGGTTCTCTGATAGCTTCTTTTAAGGTCCCAGAGTATATTTGGTTTGTAGATGAAGCATTGCCTAGAAATGCGAATGGTAAGTTCTTGAAACGAGAACTGAAAGAAAGATTTGTTGGATCATAAAATTTGTAAATGCAAGAGGGGGAGTTAATGAGTATTTATCTGGAAGGCACTAAAGCACCAGTTGACAGTGAAATCACAGCATTTGATTTAGAAGTTACAGGCAATATTCCTGAAGAACTTGAAGGAAGATGGTTGCGTAATGGTCCCAACCCTTTTGGGCCTGTGGACGCGGAGGCTTACCACTGGTTTTTAGGCGATGGGATGATTCATGGTGTTCGACTCCGAGGAGGCAAGGCTGAATGGTATCGGAACCGTTGGGTCAGAGGTAGAGATTTAGCCGAAAAGCTTCAGGAAGAACCGCCAGTAGGAAGTAGTTTCGGGGACTCTGGGTTTTCACCTAACACTTCAGTAATTGGACATGCCGGCACTACTTACGCATTAGTAGAGGCAGGAACCACTCCTGTAGCAATGAAATACGATCTAGAAACTGTTGGGTATGACAATTTTGGTGGAACGTTACCCGGGGCATTTAGTGCTCACACAAAGTTAGATCCTGTCAACAAAGAACTTCATGCAGTCTGTTACGCGTATCCAGATATTCTCGACCGCTTGCAGCATGTGGTGATAGGGGAGGATAACCGGGTAAAAAAAGTTACAGATATTCCAATTGAGGGCATGCCAATGGTTCACGACATGTCACTCACAGAAAAATACGCAATTATTTATGACTTACCGGTTTGTCTTGATTTAGACCTAGCTATAGCAGGAGACCCGTTTCCAATAGCATGGCAAAACGATCGTCAATCAAGAATCGGATTGTTGCCTCGTAATGGGCAAGCATCCGACATCATCTGGTGTGAGGCACCTTCGTGTTACGTCTTTCATCCTGTCAATGCTTTTGAAGTGAGTGAAGGCCAAGATGATAATAAAATCATTATTGACCTTTGTCGATATGAGCGTGTTTTCCAAAAAGATCTTAAAGGCCCTGCAGGTGACACTCCTTCTCAACTAGCAAGATGGACAGTTGATCTGGCAACTCGTACTGTGAGTGAAGAAATTGTTAGTGACTTGGCACATGAGTTCCCAGCTCATGATCCAAGAACTGTAGGTCGTAGACACCGTTATGCCTACACTGCGATTGGTTTTGATTTGGGGCCTACGTATCGAACTGATATGGAAACCGGAGAAGTGGTTTTCCACGATCATGGAGAAGGCCGATTTGGCGGAGAACCAATTTTTGTACCACGCGAAGGATCCACAAGTGAAGAAGATGGATGGGTTTTGGTTTGTGTGAATGATCGAATGGGTTCTCCAGCAGAACTCGTGATATTAGACGCCAATAATATTGAAGAGAAACCTGTAGCTCGAATTCATCTTCCACAAAGAGTCCCTGATGGATTTCATGGTGCATGGGTTCCAGACAGTGTGGTGTCGCCTGATAAATAAAAATTATGCGCAGATTGAACGACAAGAACTTTGCGATTTATTTGAATTAGTCGGACCCGATCACCCCACCTTATGTGAAGGTTGGGATACGGCTGATCTGGCAGCTCATTTAGTGCTCCGTGAAAATTCTTTAAAAGCATTCGGTCTAGTTGTGCCTGGTTATTTAGCGAAAAAGCTTGCTAAAGCGACTAAACAATTGGCTCAAAAAAAGCCATTTGAAGAATTGGTAGAAAAAGTACGTTCAGGCCCCCCATTTTATTTAAAGAGGTTTGATGAAGCCATGAATCTTTTCGAGTTCTTCGTTCACCACGAAGATGTCCGGAGAGGAGTATCAGGATGCACACCTCGCGCTGATATCAACGACCTTGAAGATGCTTTGTGGGTTAAACAAGAGCGGTTTTCCAAACTTTTAGTCAGAGGTCTTAAAGATGTTGACTTAAAACTTTTAAATAGTTCCGGAGAAACGATCCACTTGGGTGGTGGAGGTAAACCAGTGGTTTTAGAGGGTAAACCCAGTGAGATTGCATTGTTTCTTTTCGGTAGACGTGACAACAGCGAAGTTAAGTTATCCGGTGACTCTGAGGCAATAAATGAGATGAAGACTGGAAAACTTGGCGGTTGAGTTCCTATAAGAGTTCTTGGCGAGTTACTGGTTTTGATAAGTGAGGAAATATAAGGATCGCTATTAAGTAAAAAGTCAATCCAAGCGATTGTGTAAAGCCGAATCCGTAGGTCATCGCAAGGATGGTAGTTAAAACGGAACCAATTACTGAAAAGAATCCATTGATGGCCCATGCCCAGGAGATGTAGATGGTTGGGGAGTTGCTAATGCGAGCAATTGACCCTAAACCCAGAGGCATAAATACTCCTAGGCAAAGACCTAGTGGAGCAAGAATTATAAAAGCTGAAAAGAAACGAAACCATAGAGGAAATTGGATTAGAAGATTGGTTAACGGAGTTAATCCGATTAGATAGCTCGCAGTTGTTGTTGAAAGAATAATTAGTAACCAAAGTCGCAATTTCGGTTTGTTGCTAATAAAACTTGAAGAAGCCGATCCGATGCCAGTAAATATTAGAAGTGACGCCAACGTGACGGCCAACGAATAGGTGGGGTAACCAAGCAATAAGACTAGTTTCTGGATCATTGTGATTTCGAGAAGCATAAACCCTATGCCTAAGGCAGCGAAGTAACTAAAAGAAGCTTTTTTGTTAGGAAGTTCAGACCAATCTTTGCGAATTAGATAGAAGGGAAGTAGCAAAAAGGTTGCTGCTAGAAGGACAGAAATTATAAGAAGAAGTATTAGGACACGTTCACCAACTGCTACTTCCGGATCTCGTGCAGGGTCTACAGGTTCAAGGATTTCATTTAAAACGTCGCTGAAATTTTGAAAATGCCAGAAAAATGGAGCATTGTCATGCACTGGGGACAAGTTGTAAGGATAATTGTCGAGAGCATCTTTTAATTGACCGTATGGACTCGAAGCAACAAGTTCAATAGTTTTATTGAGTCCTTTTTGGTTAGGCATATATCTAATTTTTGTTCCTTCTATTGATTCGACGTGCTTTGAAAGACGTTTCAATTCAACAGCCGAAAAGGGTTTCTTTTTGATCAGAATAGTTGAGAGTGAAGCTGGGTAATCTAAAGAGGTTGCGACCACAATATGCTCACTAGGATTTTCTACATTAAGACCGGTAAGGGATTCATAAGCGGTACTGACGTATCGAGCTGTTCGGTTTGGTCTTTGATCGAAATCATATTCTCCAAATTGAGCAACTATTACCCCTTCTTCAGTTAAATGCTCGAATGCTTCATCAAGCATCTCCACAGTGTAGAGATAACTTTCTGAGAGAACGAAAGCGCCTGAACTAGCAGAGTTATTAGCTGCATAACTATCCGGAGCTACGAACCAGATTAGGTCGTAAATTTTGTTAGATCTAGTGAGATGAGTCCGACCATCGCCTGTTGTTAACTTAACTCCCGGCTGGTTGATGAGGCCTCCTGAATATGAGTAGTATTTCTCTTTTAAGAGAGAAGTAGTTACAGGATTAAGTTCTACAGCTTCGATGGATTTAGTTTGAAAAAAAAGTGAAGAGAGAATTTCATGCCCTCCAGCTGAGCCAATAATTAGAGCATTTTCTGGAGAGGGTTCAAAAGTTCGGAATGGAATCGAACGTGGGTCATTTTCAAGATGCGATAGTTTCGAGAAGTTCCCATCAAATTTAATTATGTTTGAACCTAGAAGAGCATCATGGTAAATAAGGTGGCGGTCAAAAAGCTCCTTTTGAACATCGATTCTAAAGACTGGTCCCCATTCGGAGTGTTCGAATTCTATTTCGGCCGTTGATTTGATATTTTCCGTTTTGATTTCAGGTATAAAATTAGGAATCGTTACGGCCAGTAGTGTGATTACAAGTATTGAAATTTTGGATATTTTAGTTAAAACTTCGGAAGATTGATAAAAGAAACTAATAAGAGAAAGAATCATCGCTGTAAGAATTATTGTAAGGGGTGGTCCGAGAGAGATCTGTAAAGGAATGGCGATGATGCACGCTAAAGCAGCTCCTACAAGATCAGTTGCGTATAGACGGTTAATTCTTTCCGGCCTGCTACTCAAGAGAGAGGAGATGGCAAGACCTATCGCAACAAATGGGATGAACAAAGATAGACAAAGAATAACTAACGAGCACACATTTCTAAATGAATCGAGCGTTCCGTAATCCCAAATTTTAGTTGTGTTTATAGGGATTTTAGCGACTATGAAATAACCACAAATTAGAGTAATAGCAGCTAAAAATCCTGATTTTTCTAATATTATATTTTTCGATAGTTGACGCAGGCGGGAAGAAATAGTGAGGAGAACTCCACCACACCCCAAGCCCAATAGTGCTAACCCAATAACGAGATAGGTGTAATAGTAAAAAAGTTTGTAAGAGACGATCCGGGTATAGCTGATTTCAATTAGAAGGCCGCACATGCCTAATGCGAAAATGGTGAAGTAGTCGCGTTTTTCCAGGAGGCTTCTAAGCCTTATTTTCATTTGAGTATCCTAGTTGTTTCTTTTTGCTAGACGGAATCATAGCTAAATTGATTTAAGGGTTATCTTGATGCAATAAATGAAATCAAGAATGGAAAACTTGGCGGTTGAGTTCAGAAAGTATTTGTTCTTAAGAACTAGTTGACGATTAACAGAGCAGTCATGTCGGGATGCAGAGCACAGAAGAGCGGGTAGCTCCCGGGTTTAGAAGTGTCTATCTGAAAATTATCGCCTGGATTTAGAACTCCAGAGTCAAACTCTTCTAATTCAGGCGCATCTGGAGTACCAGCACTAATTGTATGAGGTACAGAGTCGCTGTTATTGAAATAGACACTCTGTCCTGCTTCAACTTCGATTTCATTTTCAAAGGCAAAATTTGTTACCAAAGATTGTTTTGCGCCTTCAGGGAAATTTTCACCTTGCACTAAAAACCGTTCCTCTACAGAACTGGTATTCCCGAAAGGAGCTATGTTCGGATTCCACATTGAGAAAACACCCAGTTCATTGTCGTGTTCTGGACTCACCCAAGCGTGCATCATCCAACCTATAGTTTCATGAAAATTTCCACCTGATTTTTCACATTCTTCTTCAGGTACGAAAGTATCAGTTCCACTGGAGTTACCTCTACAAAGATTTAGGTGCACATGCCAGTTGTCGAGATTACCGGTGAAACCTTTTGGATGGCTATTGTCTTTCTGAGTAGGAGGAAGTATGAAAGCACTTCCAACCAGTATCATCGGCTGCCCATTCCAGACTCCATCGCGGCACTGTCCTAGCGCTTCGCTTGGAAGAGTTCCATCAGCACGTGCATAAAGAATTATTTCAGGTTCACTTGGATCAAATCCGTTACCGAAAGCATCAGCTTTAATAAAATGTGAACCCATATTCGGAGTTTGAATCCGGTCCGATAAGTAACCTTTCTCACAAGCTTTGTTTACATCTTTGTGATCTTCCAGAAATCCATTAAGTAAATCGAGTTCTGCTACCAATTCAGCTAGCTCTTTTGATGAGAGTCCCATTTGTTCGGGTATCGGACTATTTGATTCAAGAAGTTCTTTCAGTTCGAGATAAGAACATGGAAGAATTTCTTCTTGACATCTATATTGTGGACCTATTGGTCCTTCAACTAGCGTTGGTACAACTCCTGCTGATGTTTGCCGAAATACGTATCTTGTGAAGCCTGGAGCGCCTCCAGCAGAAGGATCAAGGTTTCCAGGCAGTAGCCAATCGCTGTCCGATTGATTAAAGCTTGCAGCTTCAGCTATGTACTCGTTTAATTGTTCGACATTTTCTATTGTCAAAGGGTCCACAGAAGCAGTTGTTGCAACAGCTGCGGATAAATTTTCCGAAGTGGCTTCAACGAAAAATAGTTGAAATTCAACGATTGCCGTGTCTTCAACAGACACCACTATTGAGGCTGATGGAGCTTCAACTTGATAGTCGCTTAAGGCAATCTCAAAGTTTCCAACGACCGTCATAATTTCTCCAACTAATTGGGCTTGTAATTCAACTTCGACCTGATTAGTTAGTCCGTTTACTGTCAGAGAACCGGAAACGCTTGATTCAGTCACTTTTTCGTTGTTTATAGAGATTTCTTTATCAAGTGTAAATACTGCGCTTGGGTGAGTACTGGTATTAAGAGCGCTTTGAACTTTTGAGTCTCTCATAGATCTATCAGTTCTGAGTTCTGTCAAATCAGCTGTTATCTCTGCTTTCACAAGAGACCCTTCGACGAAGTTAAGGGTGCCGTCTACTTTAGGAGTTCTTCCTACTGCTGTAACTTCCCCGATACCTCTTGCAAGTTCTTCTTGTATACGGAAACCAACAAAAGAACTTGTTGACTCATCAATACCAAAGGATCCAATTGTTGTGTCAACTAACCATGTCCCCGTTATGTCAGCTACTTCAGTTGAATCCAGCGCAAGAGTTGTAGTTGTTGTGGAAGTAGATGTTGTAACGGTAGGACCAGGAAGCGTTGGGAGTTGGCTATTTTGGGCGGCTACTATCTCTTCCGCTTCAGCTACACACTCTTCCAACGTAGTTTCGTCAGCGAAACATTCTTCTTCGCATTGAAGAGAGTTGGAAGCCAGGCCACAGAGCTCGATTACCGAATCGAAGGACTCTCCCTCAAAAGGAACGGTGAAGGACGACAAAGTAGTCGTAGTTGTAGTCGAGGAAGTTGCTTGCGTGGCGGAGGCTATTTGTATAGCAGATTCCAGATCCGGAGGTGGAGGTGCGTCGTCACGGAGAAGGAACCACCAACCAGCTAGAAGAGCTATGCCGATAAGAGTAGCGGTTGTTAAAAGTAGTTTTTTTGTCATGTTTTATCGATTTGTCTTTCGTTACATACTAGGAGAATTAAAGTGACGATCGCTCGGCTTCTAGCAATTAGAATGAGACTGGGTTACAGATTCGGATTGTCAGGAATTTGGCAATAGTTTTGAAATAATTAATTTTTATTTGGTGGATGGCTAGGTCGAGGTAAAGAAATGATTATGAATGAAGAATTACAACTTCGTTCCCAGAAAGTAGCAGCTAGCAAAGCAGCTTCAGTTGTTTACGCAGTTACACGGTTTCTTCTTCGCGTGTTTCTTTGGTCTTATCTGCGTGTTGAAGTTTCAGGCAAGGAGCATCTTTACGGTAAAGATGCTTTAATAATGGCTCCAGTCCATCGTTCTAATCTCGATTCAATCCTGTTAGCACCACTTCATAAAAGAAGAATGAGAGCATTGGCGAAAGAGAGTCTTTTTAAGTTGCGTCCATTTGCTTGGTACCTTTCCGCCTTAGGAGCATTCCCTATAAGAAGAGGAAGTGCCGATCGGGAATCAGTAAAAATTGCAAAAACCCTTTTAGAGAGTGGTGCAACACTCCTTGTTTTCCCTGAAGGGACACGTCAGGAAGGGAATCAAATCAGTGAACTTTTTGATGGGACTGCATATTTAGCTGCAAAAAGTGGAGTTCCAGTTGTGCCCATAGGTATTGCTGGGACTGAAAAAGCTATGGGTGCAGGCAGCAGGATACCCAAACCTTATAAGGTCAGAATTTGTGTAGGTTCCCCGATACCGGCTCCAGATAAGAACTCAAAACGTGGTTCGTTAAGTAGTTGGACACAACGGCTAACGTTGGAACTTCAAGCTACACAAGATGCTGCTCAGACGCTTATCGACAACTAAAACTAAACGACTCGAAATCAGATCTTTAATTTCATGAAAACTAATTTAATCTCAAACAAAGTTTTTCTAGGCCGGATAAGTTCGGTTGTCGCTATAACTCTGATGGCTCTTGCACCAAGCGTAATAAAACTTTCAGAAATGGAAATTTTCAGACTTATTTTCTGGAGACTTTTAGTAGCAAGTTTTTTTTATCTCAATCTTTACCTTTTTACAAAACGAAAACTTTCTTTCAAAGAAGTGAGGTTCTCTCTAGCAGGAGGGCTGGTTTTTGGTGTCCAATTAATTCTATTTTTCTCCTCTATACGCGAGACCAGCGTTTTGAATGCAATGGTTATTGGTTCTCTTCAACCGATAATTTTCTTATTCATCGCCACTAGGTTTTTCAACGAAAGACCTTCTCGTTCGATCTACTACTGGTCATTTTTAAGTCTTGTGGGTACAGCATTGACCATCCAAACAGGCAGAGAAGAGGGTGTCACAAGCATTTCAGGCGATGTTTTAGCCTTTTTTGGGATGCTTTTATTCTGTTTGTACTTCGTGGTGAGTAAAAAAGCAAGAACAGAAATCGATTCTGTCCCTTATCAGTTTTGGCTAACTATTTTTGCTTTGATTCCTGTCTCCGTCGCTGCTCTAACAATAGGTGAAGGGTTATCACCACCTAGTGGTAAAGAGTGGTTCCCTGTTCTGATAATTTCCTTGATCCCAGGAACCGGTCATCTCCTGCAGAATTTTGCACATGGTCATGTTTCACTTGTCCTAATGGGACTTATAAATCTTCTAGCTGTTGCAATCGTTCCACTTTATGCATGGTGGCTACTAGAGGAAAAACCTGGTTTAGTGCAGCTATTAGGAATCGCATTAGTAATAGGAACGTTAGCGATGGTGGTGAGTCGTCCAACTAGACAATTAACGGGAATCGGATAGATGAACAAAGGTCTGATACAAGCTGTAGGCGCCTATACGGTTTGGGGTATTTCCCCAGTTTTCTGGAAGGGCTTATCAGAAATTCCAGCAATGCACTCATTGGCTCACCGCATGTTTTGGACTTTTGTAGTGATGGCGTTAATCCAAACGTTAAGACGCTCATGGCCACGGTTCAGAGAACAAAACTCAAGTAGGAGATCAAGAATAATTGGAGTCGTTTCAGCTCTATTGATTGGCACAAACTGGCTTGTTTGGGTGTGGGCTATGAATGTAGATCGAGTAGTTGAAGGAAGTTTGGGTTATTTCATCAATCCCTTAGTAAGCGTCTTTCTTGGAGTCGTTTTCTTAGGGGAGTCACTGCGACGAAGGCAGTGGTTAGCGGTGTCTTTGGCAGGAATTGGTGTCATATGGTTAACGATTTCAGTTGGTTCATTGCCATGGGTATCTTTGGTGCTTGCAGGCACTTTTGGTTTGTATGGTCTTTCCAAAAAATTAACGGAACAGACTCCAATTAACGGTTTGACATCCGAGATGCTTGTAATGCTTTTACCAGCACTTACTTACTTGTTGATTTGTACGTTTAACGGGAATCAAACCTTAGAGAAAACAAGTTTTCTCGAAGTAGTACTTTTAATTGCCAGTGGGTGTTTCACAGCAGCGCCACTTTTACTGTTCGCAAATGCCGTCAAAAAAGTTCCATTGAGTGTTATTGGACTGTTACAGTTTCTAGCTCCCACTGCTCAGTTTCTTCTCGGAGTATTGGCTTACGATGAACCCTTCGACATGATGCAATTAGTTGGATTTATCATCATTTGGTCAGCTCTAATTATTTTTGTAACCGATAACTTCAAATCGTTAAAGTCGACAAATACAAATAAGAGGTAGTCCTAATTAAGTTCAGCTAGTACTTCTTCTGCGAAAGGACGAATTTCTGATTCAAGTTTACGTCTATTGAATGAACGTGAAGAGATCACTTTTGCACCTTTAGCTTCCAAAAAGTTCGCAAATTTTGATGCTGCCTTTCCAGGGTTAGCAGCATGAGTCATGAAAGCGGCAACGTTTTTACCCCAAAGAGGGGGGATGAGATTAAGTTTTCCTATATCACCGGGACGGTGACCAAAAAGGATTAAACCATCCACCCATGTTCCTACAAAAATAAGATCAGCATTTGCTAGCTCTTTAAAATCAAGATTTTCAGTTGATCTCACGGTCACTTTGTTATCTGACGAAGCAACTGCTCCGCCTATAAGTTCCGCAGCTTTTTTTGTATTACCGGAACGGCTTTGGTGTATTACGACAATGTTCATCTGCAAAACCTTTCATATCCATCTATGGTAGGAAGCATCAGTTGAAACCAATGCAGTAGAAAGTGTATCAACTAGGTATAGCCGGCAAGTAGGGATTTAAATGGGCAAATTAGAAAAAAAGGTTGCACTGATAACCGGAGCAGGTTCAGGTATAGGTAAAGCTACAGCGAAAAAGTTTGCTGATGAAGGTGCTCAGGTTGTGGTTCAAGACTTCAACAAAGAATCCGCAGAAGAAGTTTGTGCAAATCTTACCGGTGTTGGACATTTTGCAATAAGTGGTGATGTGTCCAACGAGCAGGATATGGAAAGTGTCTTTTCCGAAATTAAAAAGAGATGTGAAAGGCTTGATGTTCTGGTAAACAACGCTGGTGTATCAGGCGGCCCTGAAGGTTTGGGCGCTATAAAGTATGAATCTTTCATGCGAATGTTGGAGGTTCACATGGGCGGAACCTTCATTTGCACACAAGCTGCCCTGCCATTAATGACTACAGGAAGTTCTATAGTCAATCTTTCTAGCATTGCTGGCTTAGCAGGATGGGGACCTGTGCATTATGCGTCGGCAAAAGGGGCAATCTTAGGTTTCACTAGATCTTCATCTCGTGAATTAGGAGGATTGGGGATTCGTATCAATGCAGTTGCACCGGGAGTAATCGAAACACCTATGACTGAGGATCTAGATGAAGCATTGCTAGCTCCATTAATTATGATGAGCCCTCTTGGCCGCATAGGACAAGCAGAAGAGGTTGCTTCAACAATCTTGTATTTAGCATGCGATGATAGTTCTTTTGTGACAGGTCAGTGGATTTCACCAAATGGCGGGTTGATAACTATTTAGCAGTTTCTCTAGCTATCAAATCAATCAAGATTCTAACAACTTGGTCGGGTTGATCTTCTTGAAGGAAATGACCCGCATTTTCAACTGTTGTATGAGGCTGGTTAGCGGTACCTGGTACACGCGATATAAATGCTTTTTCACCCCCACGGCTAACAGGGTCTTGATCGCTGAAAGCACAAATTACTGGGTTGTTAAAGTTTTTTAATGCCTCCCATGCTTTTTGATTAGAAGGCGCGGAAGGATCTTCCATGGAAGTAGGTACAAGAGATGGCCAGATTCTTGCTCCTTCTTTGTAAGAATCATCGGGGAAAGGGGCGTTATATGCGTCAATAACTTCTGGGGTTAAGTCAGTTAAACATCCTCCATTGACAATGTTCCCTATTGGAAAATTTTCTGCTGTTTGTGAAAATTTTTGCCAAGCCATAAAAGCTTCTGTCGGTGTGCCACTTCCATCAGGTAAGCCCGTGTTTGACAAAACTAGACCAGAAAATCTCTTAGGATTTGCAGCAACTAGACGTAGTCCAATTAGTCCACCCCAGTCTTGACCGAAAAAGAAAATTTTTTCAGGAGCATTTGCATCCAACCAACTTTTCATCCACATAACGTGTCTTTCATATGTGTAATCCATTTGGTTAGAAGGTTTGTCTGATTTACCAAAACCAACCTGGTCTGGAACTAATGACCTAATCCCAGCATCCGCTAGACCCGACATGATATTCCTATAGAGGAAACCCCAAGTTGGTTCACCGTGGAGTAAAAGAACAGCAGGGGCGTCAGAAGGGCCTGATTCAGCATGATGTATTCGTAAGTGGCCCCCATCCCCATCTGGGACTTCAGAATAGTGAGGGTCATAAGGCCAGTCGGCTATATCTTCAAATTGCTTTTCGGGTGTTCTTAAAACTTTCATGGTGTTGAAATTTTTGCCTTTCCTAACCGAAGAGCTCATTAAGAGATTCGTCAACCATTTCTGTGCCACTAGGCCTAGTAGATTCGAATGAATTGATCCAAGTGAAACTGGCATAGTCATTCATAACAGCACCGACATCGGTTTCGATCGGTTGACTTTCAGCGTCGCCCCAAGACATTTGAACTCTGTATGAGTTTTCGTGCCCTGGTTTAGGTTCTAATTTAGCTTCAGTCATCGAGCGAGTTGAGCGTTTAGCTACCTCTGTATAGCGCCACCCTTTCAGTTCATCGAGTTGCTTATTTGGGACATTGATATTTAATACTGCTGGTTGTTTTAGGGGTTTGGAAATAATTGAACTCACAGCTATTTTGGCAACTTCGGCAGCAGTTTCCCAAATCTGATTTTTGAGAACTTCTTCGATCCCTTGTCCTTCAATTCCCCAGCCGGTGACTGCTTGACTTACAGCGACACCTGTTATTCCAGCATTTCTAGCAGTGAAAGCAGCACCGAGCGTTCCAGAGTGGTAAACGGAATTTCCAACGTTGCTACCGGGATTGATTCCAGAAACGACTAGGTCAAAGGAGTCTTCTAGAACTCCTCGTGTTGCATACATTACGCAAAGAGCAGGTGGTCCACTTATAGCCCAAGATTTTTCAATTTTGTCAATATTGACTTGGTGAACTTCTGGTCTGGAAATGTGAAGTGCTCCTATTGCTGCTCCAGCACCTGAATACTCCTGGTCAGGGGCGGCAATTGTCACCTCTCCGAGGTCAACTAAAGAACGAGCTAAGACGTGTAGTCCTACTGAATCGATTCCATCATCATTAGTGACTAGTATTTTCACACTCAAGACCGTATCTACATCATTGATTGTTTAGGTCAAGACTTTAAGTAAAAGAGATTAATTGTTTTTCTCTTCTGCTTTTTTTTGGACTCTCAGTTCTTCTTCAAGTGATTCCCACTGGCGCATGAGTTCAGAAGCATTATCTTTAACAGTTTCGTACTCTGCTACTAACGACTCAGCTTCTTTTGGATCTTTGAAAAGATCAGGGTCGTTAAGTTTTTCTTTTGTTTCCAACAGAGAGGCTTCTGCTTTTTCCCATTTTTTCTCCACTCTTGCGAGTTCACGCTTCAACTCACGAATTCCTCCATCAGTTTTCTTTGATTGTTTTTTACCTGTTTTAAATTTCTGAATTGAGGTATTTGTTTTTGTCTCGTTAAATGATGGATTGATTATCCGATCAGGCACACCGGTATGCAGTATGGCTTTTGATTCGCGTACTTCGAGCAGGTCGTCTGCAACAGACCTTATGAGATGTCGATCGTGCGTAATGAGAATTACGGTTCCTGGGTAAGCGCTTATGGCATCTTCAAGTACGTCACAACTAGGTAAGTCAAGATGGTTAGTTGGTTCATCAAGGATCAGTAAATTTACAGGCATGCAAAGAGCTTTAGCGAGCGCTAGGCGCGTTTGCTCTCCTCCTGATAGATCTGCAACAAGTGAGTCAACGGAATCACCTCTAAAGCCGAAAGAGGCAAGGTACGTCCGAAGATTTCTACCCGACTCTTCGACTTGCGGAACAGTTCGTAGTTCTTCCAAAACAGTTTTTTTAGGGTCAAGTATTTCTGCTTGCAACTGATCAAACCACGACATATCAACATTTTTTCCGCGAAAGATCTTCCCATCAGTTTGTTTAAGTTCTCCTGTAATCAGCTTGACCAGAGTAGTTTTCCCAGCACCATTGGGTCCGATTACAGCAATATTCCTACCTCTTTCGATTGTGAATGACAGATTCTCTAAGATCACCTGATTTTCATAACCAGCTTGCACTTCTTCAAATTCAACAACGATTCGAGAAGAGCGACGTGGCTCTGGGAAATTAAACTTGGTTTTAGAGTTTCCTTCGGCTTCGATTTCGATTTTTTCGAGTTTTTCTAAAGCTTTCACTCGACTTTGCACTTGTTTTGCTTTTGAGGCTTTATATCGAAAGCGTTCAATAAATTTTTCCGTGCCAGCTACTTCTTTTGCCTGTTGGGAAGCTAAAGATTTTTGATATTCAATACGTTCTTCTCTAGCTACAACAAATTCTCCGAAACTCCCAGTGTATTCAGTTGCGCGACCTGCGGAGATCTCAATAATCCGATTCGCTATTCCATCTATAAAGTCACGATCATGACTTACGAATAGCAGTCCGTTATTCCATTTTCCTAAATAAGTTTCCAACCATGCAACACTGTCAACATCCAAATGGTTAGTTGGTTCATCAAGAATCAAAAGATCCGGTTTTGACAATAAGAGTCGAGCCAGAGCAACTCTCATTTGCCAACCTCCAGAAAGCTCACCTATGTCACGGTTATGATCATGAGTTTTAAAACCCAGTCCGGATAGAAGGCGATGTGCTTCAGCTTCAATTGCGTAACCACCAATTTGCTCAAATCGTGACTGTGCTTCTCCGAACTCGGAAATAAGTTCTGATTTGTCTTCACCGTTTACTTTTTCGAGTTCTAAGCTCAATTTTTTTAACTGTGTCGCTAACTGGTTAGTGTCTTCTGCTCCTGAAAGGACTTCTTGTAAGACATTTTTACCCTTACTTGTTTGAAGCTCTTGTGGAAGGTAACCGATCTTCATTTCTTGCGGCTTATGGATCTCTCCTGCATCAGCTTCTTGAAGTCCAGTCAGTATCTCCAATAAGGTCGTTTTCCCAGTTCCATTGCTGCCAATCAGTGCAATGCGACGGCTAGGCCCTAATTGAAGAGAAACATTTGTGAAAAGTGTTCTAGGCCCAAAAGATTTGGTCAATCCAGAAGCGGTCAGCACATGAGTGAGACTACATCCTAGAAAGCAATAGAAGTAGCAGTAGGGCTAATTACCAGCAGAATCCCATCTGACAACTGCAGCGGCTGAGGTCATCCCTGCTCCAAATCCAACTAAAAGTAGTAAGTCGTCTTGTTTAACGCGACCTGAATCTATTGAATCTATAAGAGCTAACGGAATAGAAGCTGCAGAGGTGTTACCAGTTGTTTCCATTACCAACGCTGCTTTTTCTTTTGCAATTCCAAGCCGTTTCATTGCAGCATCGATAATGCGGACATTTGCCTGGTGAGGGACAACAAGAGAAATCTCATCACTTGTAACTCCAGCTTTTTCCATAGCTGTATTAGCAGCATTTTCCATAGCTATAACAGCGCGTCGGAAAACCTCTTGGCCGTGCATAACAATTTTTCCACCATGTTCGCAGTAGAGAAGATCAGCGGCAGAACCATCAGCCATTAGGTCCCATCCGAGAAAACATGGCTGATCTGCAGTTCTTTCGATAACAACTGCTCCAGCACCGTCACCGAAAAGAACACATGTTGTTCTATCTTCCCAGTCTGTGAATGTGCTAAGAGAATCACTTCCAATAAGTAGAATTTTTTGCATTCCACTATCGGCAAATTGCATTGCGGTAACGAGTCCATAAACAAAACCAGAGCATGCAGCGTTTAGATCGAAAGCACCGCACGATAAACCAAGATTATTTTGCACAATCGAAGAAGTGGCGGGAACCACCTTGTCGGCGGTCGTGGTAGCAAGGATAAATAGATCTATCTCCTCGGGTTTCACTCCAGCTTTTTCTAATGCCGCTTTACCCGCATTAGTAGACATTTCACTTACTTTTCCATCAATATGTCGAGTTGAAATTCCACTTCGTTCTCTGATCCATTCGTCTGAAGTGTCAACCATCTCTGACAGTTCATCATTTGTAAGGATTCTTTCAGGGAGATCTATAGCCCAGCCTGTAATTCGCCCAAATGTCATTCTTGAACCCCTCAATAAAATTTTTAAATGACTTCTAACAAAGGTAGCGCTTAAAACCCTAAAGATGTGTTTCTCTCTTTTTTGCGACTAAGGTCAGTCAGTTATGAACGACCATGAAATAGCAGGTCTTTTAGCAAGAGAAGCTGGAGAGTTGCTTTTAGAACTTCGAAAAAGAGGCTCGGATAAAGGAGTTTCGGGCTATCAACTTCAGGTGATGGCAGACCGCGAAGCGCACTTGCATATCAGTAAACGTCTTAGTGAGTTATGCCCCGAAGATTTTTTGCTATCAGAAGAGGGACGGGATGATAAAGCCCGTTTAGAAGCTGAAAGGGTATGGATTGTTGACCCTCTTGATGGAACACAAGATTTTGGACGTGCAGGAAGCATTGAATGGGCGGTACACGTTGCCTTAGTGTCAGGAGGTCAACCTTTGGCTGGAGCAGTTAATTTGCCTGCTATAGGAACTCTTTATGGGACACTTCAAACTCCGACAAAGAAAGATTCTGCCAATGATCCACCTGTAGTGATAACTAGTCGTTCTCAATGGGGAGAAGCGGAAGCTGTAGCAGCATCTATAGGAGGAGTAGTTCGTTCAGTTGGTTCAGCGGGAGTTAAGGCTATGGCCGTTGTAGGTGGAACTGCCGACGTTTATGTTCACCCTTCTGGCCTGTACGAATGGGACGTTTGTGCTCCCGCTGCAGTGGCTGCATCTGCTGGACTAGATGTCAGTGGAGTGGATGGTTCTTTTTTAACGTACAACAAAGAAAGACCAGTGGTACCCGGACTATTAATAAGTAAACCTGAGTTCACTTCTGCAGCTTTGGATGCATTGCATTACTAAAAAACTTTAAGAAAGTCATTTTTCACGCTATTCTGGTGTTTCCTACAAAAAGAAGACGGTTGGAATCCGTCACTGTCCCGCAACTGTGTTCCTCATTGAGGTAAGTCAGACCTAAGAGTAGGAAAAAGCAAATACGAATAACCATAAGTTCCCGAGGAGGAACGGTTAAGGAAAGAAATTTTTCTTCTCCCGCCGTCACTTTAAGGGAGGAGAAAGAATGAAGTTTAAAAGCAATCTGTTATTAGTTCTTGGGACTCTCACCCTTGCAAGCCTTTCCTGCAGTTCTGATAGCTCTACCGGACAAGTTCCGATTTCGGGTGGAGCTTCCAGCATTGAAACAGCGGAAAGAATAATTTCACTTTCCCCTACAGCTACTGAAATATTTTTCGCGTTAGAAGCTGGTAGTCAAGTTATCGCTGTTGACGATCAGTCAAATTTTCCCGAGGATGCGCCTATGACTTCGCTTTCTGGGTACACACCGAATATCGAGTCGATTGCTGAATATCAACCTGATTTGGTAGTTGCGTCTTACGACCCAGGCGACTTGGTTGCCGGTCTTAAAGCATTAGAAGTTGCGACTTTACTTCAACCGGCAGCTTCGTCTATGGAAGATACATATGTGCAAATAAACGAGTTAGGTGTTTTAACTGGGCGCCAGTCTGAAGCCATCAAATTGATTGAGAGCATCAAATCAGATTTAGATGAAATAGCGTCTAAAAAAGTAGGAGAAGGGCTTACTTATTACCATGAGATTGATAACACTTTTTATTCACCGACTTCGAAGACATTTTTAGGCAAACTTTATTCACTTCTTGGTTTATCAAATATTGCTGACCCAGCAATCGAAGGTGGTTTCGGATGGCCGCAGTTATCTGCGGAGTTCATCATTGACGCAAACCCTGATCTAATTTTTCTAGGTAACGCTAATTGGGGTGAATCTGCAGAAACTGTTGCTACTAGACCGGGCTGGGGGTCCATGACAGCCGTAGAGAAAAGTCAAGTTATTCCTGTTGACACCGACACTTCTGGACGTTGGGGTCCACGAGTGGTCGATTTTCTAAAATCTGTTCGCTCCGCAATTGAAAAAATTTTAAGTTAGCGAATTAAGTTGTCTGCTTCTACCAATGAAAACGATTGTGTAGTAAAACCTGTTTCTCTAAACAAGTCACAGTTGTGTCTGGCAGTGTTCGCAGTATTGATCACAGCTTTCGCAGGTTTAGTTTTTGGTCCTGCAGATCTTGGGATGAAGGAAGTCATTCAAGAACTCTTGAATAAATTACCCCTAATTGATTTTGATTCAGGACTGAGTTCAAGACAGCAAGCAATTTTGTTTGAGATCCGTCTTCCCAGAGTAGTTTTAGGTCTCCTAGTGGGCTCGATGCTTGCAATAGCAGGTGGCGCCTATCAGGGGGTTTTTCGCAATCCACTGGCAGATCCATATCTTCTTGGTGTTGCTGCAGGTGCGGGATTTGGAGCCACACTGGCAATAGTTTCGGGTATAGGAGACGGTTTGGGTTTTTTCGACCCGGTTCCATTAGCTGCCTTTGCTGGAGCTTTGATTGCAGTAGCTTTAACATACACAGTAGGTAGTAATCGTGGCAGATTGGACCAAGTCACGAGCCTCGTTCTAGCCGGAGTTGCAGTAGCAAGCTTCTTTACGGCGGTTCAAACGTTTATTCAGCAAAGAGAATCAGAAACCATCCGTCAAGTTTATTTCTTCGTTTTAGGTCAGCTCAGAACAGCTGGATGGAACGAAGTAACTCTGTTAGCTCCTTACACTCTTATTTGCATTACTGTGATTTTTTTAACCCGAAGACGCTTAGATGCGTTAGCTGTAGGTGATGAAGAAGCTGGTTCTTTAGGTCTTGATGTCAGACGGTTGCGTTTAATTACGGTAATTGCTGCTTCGCTCGGAACAGCCGCTTCAGTTGCGGTGAGTGGACTTATCGGTTTCGTCGGAATAATTGTTCCACATACGATTCGTTTGATTTTTGGAAGCAGTTACAGGGTGATCATACCTTTAACAATTTTTTTCGGTGGAGCGTTTCTAGTGGTAGCTGATTTGGTCGCGCGATTAATTCTCCAGCCTGCCGAAATACCCATCGGAGTTGTTACAGCTTTTCTTGGTGCGCCTTTTTTTGTTGTAGTTCTAAGAACGGCATGGAAAAACTCATGAAGGGGATTGATTGCAGAAATGTTTCCGTAACTCTTGGAGGGCACGAAGTCTTAAAAGGAATTGATCTTGAAGTAGAGGTCGGCGGTTGGACAACAATTGTTGGTCCTAATGGGGCAGGCAAAAGCACTTTGATAAGAGCCACCGGTGGAATTATAGAATTTTCAGGAAATATAAGAATAATCGATAAAAACGTTCAAGATTTGAAACATAGAGAACTGGCCAAATTTGTTGCTGTCGTATCACAAAAGCCGATAATCCCTATGGGGATGAGAGTCATGGATTATGTGCTTTTAGGAAGGGTTTCGCATCTAGGCTTTTTCGAATCTGAAGGCGAAAGCGATATAGCAACTGTACTTCTAGCACTTGAATTATTAGACGCGTCACACCTGTCAGACAGATTCGTAGGCACTCTATCTGGTGGAGAGAAACAGCGTGTTGTGGTTGCACGGGCATTAGCGCAGAGTTCTCCAGTGATTTTACTGGACGAACCTACAACGGCATTAGACATGGGACATCAACAAGAAACCTTAGAACTTATAAATCAACTAAGAATAGAAAGAAACTTGACTGTTCTTTCCACTATGCATGATCTGACTCTTGCCGGTAGATACAGCGAACATCTAGCGATGCTTGTAGAAGGAAAAATTGTTGCTGAAGGTTCCGCAGAAGAAGTTCTTACAGAAGCATTGGTTTCTTCCCATTACGGCGCACGAGTGAAGGTAATTGATGACAAAGATGGGCCAATCGTAGTTCCTTTACCAAACTGATTTCTAAAAAAGTAATTCTACGATTACGTTCAATAGGGACGATTTTTAGGAGTAAAAATGACTGGCACTGAAAAGAAAACGGCAGATATTTTTGGTAAAAAGATGTCTTATTTAGATATTGGGGAAGGAGATCCGATTGTTTTCTTGCACGGGAACCCCACTTCGTCATATTTGTGGCGGAATATCATTCCTCATGTTTCTCAAATGGGGAGATGTATAGCACCTGATTTAATAGGTCAAGGGGACTCAGACAAACTTGATAACTCAGGTCCCAGTTCTTACAAATATGTAGAACATCGCGAATATTTGTTCGAATTATTGAAACAAATAGGAGTTGAGTCAGATGCGACTTTTGTCATCCATGATTGGGGCTCTGCTTTAGGTTTCGATTGGGCTATGCAAAATCCCGATTCGGTTAAGGGAGTTTGTTATATGGAGGCAATTGTGAAGCCATTTGAATCATGGGATGACTGGCCAGAAAATGCTCGTGGCATTTTTCAAGGTTTTCGTTCAGAATCTGGCGAAGACATGGTTCTTGAAAAAAACTTATTTGTTGAAGGTGTATTACCGGCATCCATATTAAGAGATTTAGAAGAAGCAGAGATGAATGAGTATCGTCGCCCTTTTTCTGAACCTGGTGAATCTCGCAGGCCCACGCTTACATGGCCACGTGAAATTCCAATTGAAGGGTCTCCAGAAGATGTCACAGGAATCGCTACTGCTTATGCGAAATTTATGGAAGATTCAGTATTTCCAAAATTATTTATTAACGCAGAACCAGGAGCAATATTGCGAGGTAAACAAAGAGATTTTTGTCGCAAATGGCAAAACCAAACAGAAGTCACTGTTGCAGGTAACCATTTTATACAGGAAGATTCACCTGATGAGATTGGTGCAGCATTGAGTTCTTGGTACTCGAGTCTGCCTAGCTGAGATTTACTGGTGTAGAAACTTCTGAAAAGAAGTCACCGCCTTTATCATCTATAACAATAAAAGCAGGGAAGTTTTCAACTTCTATTTTCCATACTGCTTCCATTCCCAGTTCCGGATAATCAATCACTTCTACTTTGCGAATTGACTCAGTTGTTAAGCGGGCTGCCGGCCCACCTATAGAACCAAGATAAAAACCACCATGTAGAGAACAGGAATCAGAGACTTGTTTCGAACGGTTACCTTTTGCGAGCATTATCAAACTGGCTCCTGCAGATTGGAATTTTTCCACATAGACATCCATTCGTCCTGCAGTGGTTGGGCCAAAGGAACCCGAAGTATAACCTTCTGGAGTTTTCGCAGGACCTGCATAGTAGACAGGATGATTAATAAGGTAGTCAGGCATAGGTTCGCCAGAATCAATGCGTTTAGCAATTTCAGCATGAGCTACATCTCTAGCTACCACTAAAGTTCCAGTTAAAGCTAGACGAGTTTTAACTGGGTGCTTGCTTAATTCAGACCTTATTTCGCTCATAGGCTTGTTCAAATCGATAGGAATGACTTCACCAGAAAGTTCATCTTCAAGTGTTTCGGGCAGAAAACGAGCGGGATCATCTTCGAGTTTTTCCAAAAAGATACCTTCAGAAGTTATTTTCCCTAGAGCTTGTCTGTCTGCAGAACATGAAACTGCCACACCTACAGGATTGGAAGCTGCGTGGCGAGGAAGCCTAATAACTCTCACATCATGGCAAAAGTATTTACCCCCGAATTGAGCACCGATACCGAATTCTCTGGTTAAGTCTAAAATTTTACTTTCCCATTCGAGGTCACGAAATCCATGGCCGCTTTCGCTTCCTTCTGTCGGTAGATGATCCAAATAACGAGCAGAAGCATATTTAGCTACTTTCAGATTAAATTCCGCAGATGTTCCTCCTATCACAACAGAGAGATGATACGGAGGGCATGCTGCAGTCCCTAGAGTCCTTAACTTTTCGTCTAGGAAACTAATTAAACGATCAGGTTCGAGAAGGGCTCTAGTTTCTTGAAAAAGAAAACTTTTGTTGGCTGAACCCCCACCCTTTGCCATAAAAAGAAACTTATATGAATCGCCTGGAACAGCTTCAATCTCAATCTGTGCAGGCAAATTTGTTTCAGTATTTTTTTCGGTAAACATGTCTATAGGTGCCATTTGAGAATAACGAAGGTTCGAAGTTGTGTAAGTGTCATAGACGCCTCTAGAAATGGCTTCTTTGTCGTCTGTATCAGTCAGAACCTGCTGGCCTTTCTTCGCCATGATTAGAGCAGTCCCTGTATCTTGACAAGACGGCAGGATACCTCCAGCAGAGATATTGGCATTATGGAGTAGTTCCAATGCGACGAAACGGTCGTTTTCCGAAGCTTCTGGATCTTCTAGTATTTCAGCTAGTTGAGATAAATGACTTGATCGAAATAAATGCGCGATATCCCGCATAGCTGTTGAGGTGATAAGTCTTAAAGCTTCTTGTTCGACTTTAAGAAATTTTTTACCGTCTGGTCCCTCCACTTCGGAAACTCCTGAATTTCCTAAATGGTTAAATTCGGTTTCTTCGTACGGGTCGTTTAAGAGTGGTAGAAGATCTGTGTATTCAAATTCGGAAATTTGCTTATCTTCTGCCATATCTCCAAACTACCTCTTCATGAGGCACTAGTTAGTTGATTAAATAATGAATATTTGACTTCAACCGGCTAAAAGGTCAGATGCGATTTTATCCCACATAGAAGAATCGCTATTCGAACCGAGACTATAGAAAGCCATTCTGTCGACAACATTTCCGTATCTTTCAAGTACACCAGGAGCTATTGCTTCAGGTTCTCCAACAACTGCGAAAGTTTCTAACATTTCGTCATCGATGATTGTTCCCATCTCCTGCCATGCTCCCTCTTTTGACATTCTGTTGAGTTCGCTTTGAGCGTCTCCCCATCCGTGTAAATCAAGAACTGGACGATAAGCAGGTGTTGAAGCATAGAAAGCTATTTGTTGTCTAATGGCTGTTGAAGAATTTTCGATTGCCTGTTCGTCGTTTCCGGTTACAACAAAACCAGGTCCTACAATTTCGAAGGAATCTAAACTACGTCCTGATTTATCTAAACCACGTTGCACTGCTGGAATAGTCACCTCTTTTAAGTAACGTTCGGTGCTGAAGGCATGACAAATGATTCCGTCACAAACCTCTCCAGCGACTTCAGACATAAGGGGTCCGACGGCAGAAATAAAAATCTTTGGACTTCCGTGATTACTTGGACCTGGATTGAAAAAAGGTGACATCAAAGTATGTGTATAAAAGTCACCTCTAAAATCTAGCCTTGAGCCATCTTGCCAAGAGTCCCAGATTGCTCTAATAGCAGCAACCATTTCACGCATCCGTGCTGCTGGTTTTGACCATTCCATCGAAAATCTTTTAGTTATGTGCGGTTTTATTTGAGTTCCAAGTCCCAGAATAAAACGGCCTTTACTGTAGTTTTGCAGGTCGTAACCAATATTGGCGAGAATCATTGGGTTACGGGCAAAAGCTACAGCAATTGAAGTTCCTAATTCTATTTTTTCAGTGTGTTCAGCAGCGATCATATGAGGAAAAAATGGGTCGTGGCTTGTTTCTGCTGTCCAAGCACCTGAATAACCCTTGGCTTCAAGTTGTTTAGCTGAATCAATTATTGGCTGAAATCCACCTTCCAGCGAGGTTGGGAATGCAGCTCCTAGGCCGCCATCAATTTTCATAGACATGACCGTAGCGCGTGAAATGGAAATTTTGAAGTTTTAATGATTATTGCTTAATAATGTTCTTCTAAACTCTTGATGTGGCAATAGAAAAGAAAATAAGTAATGAGTTGCATCTTTTAGCTGCTCGCAGATTAAGGGCAGCTGGTATGCGTTACAGCAAATCCAGGAAGGCCATAGTCGAAGTTTTGGCTAGTGCAGGTAGACCTTTAACGCTTGATGAAGTTTTGGCTTTCAACTCGGATGACAATTTGGCGCAGAGCTCTGTTTACAGAAACTCAACTGAACTTGTAGACGCCGGTGTTGTTAAATGCTTAGCATCAGGGAAGGATCACAATCGTTTTGAATTGGATGAGTCAATAATTGGGCATCATCATCACTTCGTATGTTTAGATTGTGGGGAGATAGAGGATTTTGAAGTTCCTGAATATTTTGAAAAAGAAATACTTCGGTTAGAAGCGGAACTTGTAGAGAAGGGGCTGTCGGTCGAAGGGCATACGTTAGACATACAAGGACGTTGTCCTAAGTGTTCGAAGACAATAGTAGGTAATTTTGTTTCTTAAACGCAATGCAGCTCGAGTTGTTCTCCTCGATAACAAAAAAAGAATTTTCTTAGTAAATGCTGAGGATCCGATAGACCCATTTAAACAACCGTGGTGGGAAATTCCAGGTGGAGGTATCGGTAGAGGAGAAGACAGTGCTATTGCTGCAGAGCGTGAATTGTACGAAGAGACAGGTATCGACTCAATTCAGATGGGGCCAGTTATTTGGACTCAGCATGTTCAATTTACTTTCGGTGGTTATTTCTTCGACAGTTATGAGAAAATTCATGTTGCATGGTGTGACGGGGGAGAATACCGTCCTCAGCATTTAGAAGCTTTGGAAGCGGCTGCTTTTCTAGGAGCCAGATGGTGGGATGTTAGCGAACTGCTCCAATCAGAAGAACCAGTTTTACCAACTTTGCTGAGAGAATATATAACACCAATTGTTTCTGGGGATCTTCCTGAAGAACCAATTGATATTTCTCCGGTTCAATTGGAAGAAAATTAATTTTGTTCTTTTTCTTCGCGTTCTGCTCCTCTGACTGCATAGTGAAGCAAAATCGATGGAGCTAGGACTATAGATCCAACTATTAAAAGAACAGTTAAAGTTTTGGCAACAAGATTATTAAATTCGACAGTAAATCCAATAGCGAAAATAATCAGTGCAAGAAAAAAAATTGAGTATCCGATTTTTCGTCCAGTATTAGCTATTAAAGAAGCTTGTTTACGACGGATAGCGAGAGAGTTTGAGTCACTTGAACTTGTCATCTCTACTCCTTGGAACCACGGGCCGTGCCTATAAGTTCTTCACCTTGTTTATATATGTAACAATGAATACCTCTGAATCTAGCTTTTGAATCCTCAAAGTTTGTTCGGTTTGGAGTCAGGAAACCTATTTTAAGTTTTGATAATTCGTAGATCTCTTCAATAAAATCTTCAAATTCGTCATAACAAACTGAAGTCGCAAAAGTTTGCATTTCTTGATCTCCAGGCCATGGGGCACCAGGTCCGGCGGGGTGTTCAATTCTGAAAAATATTTCATGTTGGTGTGGACCCTTACAAGAGACTTTTGTATCTATCTCCACCAGCCGTTCAGCATTTGTCCAAGAGTAATGATTAAAACAGTCGCCAGCGGCAAGATTGTGTACATTAACTACCTCTCCGATCCAGTTAGGTGTGGATTGTGTAGTCACTGTTGGTTTCACTTCAACGGCGCTAGTTGTGCTGTTTATCGGTGTGGTTTCACTAACGTTTTCAGCAGTTTTTGAACAAGCTATAAAGAGAAAAGTTGAAGCGAGAAATAAAAGCAATACATCTCTTTTTTTCTTTGAAAAAGACATTAATTTAAACACAAGACAAGGTTAGGGGTGCTGGGTCGATCTGACGGTACCGTGGGCTCGTGTCTGTTGTAAAACTTGACGGTTTAGTTGCTTTATTAGAAGGTTTTCCAGCTTTAACAGGAGTTGATCTTTCTGTGGATGCTGGTGAAATAGTTTTTGTAAAAGGTCCTAATGGGGCCGGGAAAACAACTTTGTTGCACTTATGTGCAGGACTAATACAACCGAAAGACGGAACAGGTCTAATTTTGGGGCACGATCTGTCTTCAGAGAGAACTGCAATAAGGAAAAGAGTTGGACTACTTTCACATAGTTCAGGACTATATAGAGATCTCACAGTATTAGAAAATATTACTTTCTGGACTCGGATTGCAGGAGTTGAACAATCAGAAATTGATAGCCGTATTTCATGGGCTCTTAAGAGAATGGAATTGGATAATAGATTGCAAAATCAGAAAGTCCGTTCTTTGTCTGTAGGTCAAAAAAGAAGAACGTCGTTAGCGGTTTTCATAGTTCGTAGACCAGATTTGTGGCTTATGGACGAACCACATGCAGGGCTTGACCAAGAGGGAAGGCAGATTGTAGATGACCTTATTGAAGAGTCAGTAGAAGCTGGAGCTACAGTCGTTGTTGCGTCTCATGACTTGGAGCGTGTTTTAAACATTTCGACAAGAGTAGTGACTCTTTCCGGGGGCGCAGTGGTGGGTGTGGACCATGGTGGAAATAAATGAAAAGACTTTTTGCTGACATTGGGCTTATAACGGGTAAAGACTTGAAGATTGAATTACGTTCAAGGGTTCTCATCAATCAAGTAGCTCCATTTGCTTTAATGATTCTTGTTTTATTTGGTATTGCTCTTGACGCAGATCAACAATCGTTGAGGAATTTTGCCTCAGGTCTATTTTGGATTTCAGTTTTGCTTTGTGCCTTAATGGCGATTTCCCGCTCGATGACTATAGAGCGAGATGATGAAGCACTGGTTGGGCTAAATCTGTCAGGAGTCGACCCACTCGCTATATTTTTGGGTAAGACATGTGCAATAGCAATACAATTGTTGATTCTTGAAATTTTTCTAGGTGTAGGAATAATTTTGTTATACAGATCAGAAGTAGAAGATTTATTGTTACTAGTTTCGACTGGTTTGTTCGCGTGTATAGCAATATCAGCTTTAGGTACGATTTTTGGATTTTTAGCTTCAGGTCTAGGAGTTCGTGAAACACTTCTACCCATTCTTCTTTTGCCGTTACTTCTACCTGTTCTTATAGGCGCAACTCGAGCTTTCGACGATGCCTTAGGTGTTGCTGCTATAAATGGTTGGAACTGGTTTGCTTTCGTAGCAGGTCTGACAGTTATCCTCACCTCTGTTGGGGCAGGAGCAAATCATCTTATGGTCGAGAACTAAGAGAAATTGGAAATGGATAGATGACAAGTTCGCTTACAACCGCATCAAAAGGTTCAAAAATTTTAGGAATGACTTCGATCGTTGGATTTGTGGTTTTAGTACTTTTAGCTTTTTTCGTAACAGATCCAGATATTAGATTTCATCCTGAGACAGGTGAAGAGTTTGGACAGTTTGATGCGGTTCGACTTTTATATCTGCACGTGCCCATGGCGATAGTTACATATTTGGCTTTTGTGGTCTGTGCAATAGCAAGTGCCGGATATTTAGTTAAACGTACATTCTGGTGGGACTCGATGGCTCATGCTGCTGGTGAAGTTGGTACTCTCACTTGCGCTTTAGTTCTTATTACTGGTTCTATATGGGGTAGACCCGTGTGGAATACATGGTGGGAGTGGGGCGATGTGAGACTGATGAGCACCCTTATTCTTTTTCTTTTATTTCTTGGATATCTAGCATTACGTGGAGCTTTCGTAAGCCCACAACATGCAGCACGACCTGCTGCCATAGTCGCACTTATTGCAGTTTTGGACATTCCTCTCATAAACCGATCAGTTGAGTGGTGGGAAAATAGAACACTTCATCAGAAATCAACATTGTCAGAGCTCAAAATCGAAGATTTAACTCTTTTTACATTAGTGTTAGGGATTTTAGTGTCAGTGCTTGTGGTGTCGTGGTTGATTCTGCATCGATTCAGAGTCGCATGGTTGGAACATGTTGAGTTTGAACAGGGAGTAAAAACTGCGATTGAAGAGCGTCGACATTTGGGGCACGGGGATTAACGATATGACACATTTAGGTTATTTACTTGCAGGTTGGGGTTTGTCTTCTTTCATAGTTTTGCTTTATGCGTTTCGTCTACTTAAAAGAGGAGCTCAACTGTCAGCTCGAGTTCCATCTGACCAAGCTCGTTGGATGAGCTCGCCAAAACAAAATGGCAGGTGAAACCTTTGGAAGAGTTAACACCCAGACAAGATCGAATTGAAAAGAAAAACTCTGCTCTATTACCAAAATTTGCCGGAGTGTTGCTTTTGGTCATAGTCGTTATTGTTTTATTTAAGACGTTGGGAAATGCTTCCTTATTTTTTTATCCAGTTGACGAAGCAGTAGAAAAAAGAGTCGAACTTCAAGACAGACGCTTTCGTGTAATCGGAACTCCACAGCCTGAAATTTTTGAAACCACGTTATCCGGTCGTCAAGTTCTTGTTTTTACTTTATGTACAGGAGATATTTACGCTGACGTAGTTCATGAAGGCGATCCTGCAGAATTGTTTAATCCAGGAGTTCCAGTAGTTTTACAAGGAGTTTGGAGAGAAATTCAGCCTCCGAGTATGGAAAAACTCCGATATTCACCAAATGATGGGTGGCACATAGAAACTGACAGCATGGTGGTTAAACATGACAATGATTACCGGTCAGACCGTGCTGAATTAGAGTCTTGCAGTAGTGAATAGCATGCTGTATCTAGCTCTTGATCAACTGGCTAATAAATAATAATGAATACAGATTTAGGAACCGCATTTGTAGCTTTGGGTTTGGCCGCGTCTTTATTAGCTGTCGGTAATCAGATTTATGGGCTGATCACTAAAAGGTCAGATCTGTTGTCACGGGTTCAAATTCCAGTATTAATTATGGTCATCGCTGCCGTCGGTCAAGTAGCTGTAATGGAAAGAGCTTTAATAACACGTGATTTCACAGTTGCTTATGTGGCGCAACATGGGAGCACCAGAACACCAGCTTTGTTTAATATTGCTACTCTCTGGTCAGCGCTTGAAGGCTCAATATTGCTGTGGGTTCTGATCCTTGTGGGCTATCTGGGTTTAGTGGTTTGGAGATTTAAGAGCCGTCTTGAAGATCCTCTTGTTGCATGGGCAGTAACTGTTATATCTATAGTCTGCATTTTCTTTTTTATATTGTTGATAGGGCCTGCATACCCATTTGGAGAGTTTGACCCTTGGCCAGGCTTTGATGGACCAGGCCCTAATCCACTTTTACAAAATCATATTTTGATGGCGTTTCACCCTCCAATTTTGTATCTGGGTTATGTGGGAATGACAGTCCCTTTCTCTTTTGCTATTGCCGCTTTGATTACCGGAAGAGTAGGAGAGGGTTGGCTTGTGCAGACCAGAAAGTGGACTCTTATTGCATGGGGATGCTTGTCGCTTGGAATAATTCTCGGTTCTTGGTGGTCATATGAGATTTTGGGATGGGGTGGCTATTGGGCCTGGGATCCAGTTGAGAATGCTTCTTTTTTACCATGGCTTACTTCTACAGCTTTTTTGCATTCCGTAATGATTCAAGAAAAGAAAGGGATGTTGAGAGTGTGGAATCTATCCCTTCTTTGTGCAACTTTCTCATTAACTATCCTTGGTACTTTTATAACCCGATCAGGCGTTCTTGAGTCAGTGCACTCCTTTACAGAATCAGGCATTGGGCCTCTACTGCTCGGATTTTTTCTTTTGGTAGTAATCACAAGTGTCGGTTTGATTACATGGAGAGGGGAAAGTTTACGAAGCCCTGGTTCGATCAGCTCACCACTATCTAGAACCGGAGCATTTTTGCTTAACAACCTTTTATTTGGTTGTTTTGCGTTCGTGGTTTTTCTTGGAACAGTTTTTCCCTTGATAGTAGAAGCTTTGAATGGAGACCGAATATCTGTTGGTAATCCTTATTTTGTAAAAATGTCAACGCCAATTGGTTTTGCTTTGCTATTTATGATGGCCATAGCTCCAGCTCTATCATGGGGGAAAACTGAACTTGAAACCCTTTCAAAACGACTTACACCGTCTGTTGTTTGTGGATCAATAGCGATGCTCGCTGGGGTTGTTGTAGGTAGCAGAGGTTTCGTTCCAACTCTGGCTTTGGGTTTTGGAGGTTTTGCGGCTGGTAGCGCTATTAGACAAATTTCATTTGGGTTTAGATCGAGGAAATTTAGGGGATTGCTCGGGAGAAATGGTGGCGGGATGGTAGTCCATTTAGGTGTGATAATTCTGGCGGTAGCGTTGGCATGTTCTTCCTCTTTTTTAAGACAGGCCGAGTTTAAATTTGAGCAAATTGGTGACCAGGCAACATTAGGCGGTCATGAATTCAAATTTGATGGTATTGAACGTGTGGAGCTCAAGGAAAAGAACAAAATTATTGCGAAAATTTTTATAGACGATGAGTTATTCAAACCCTCAATAAACCAGTTTCCATTCGGGGGTAGAAGTATCGGGACCCCGACTACACGTTCAACTTGGAAAGATGACGTTCAATTAGCCGTACTGTCCGTTCCAGAAGAAAGTGAACAGAAAAATACAATAATTAGAGTCACGATCCAACCTATGGTTTGGTGGATTTGGTTTGGCGGGGGAGTGATGGTTTTAGGAACTATTTTTTCTTTATTCTCAAGAAGAAAAACTCTCTCTGAAGAGTCTGTTATATCAAGCAACGAAAATATTCAAGAATTGGAAATCAATGAGTCCGTCTAAGACTGCATCAACGGTTGTCGCCATAGTCACGGTTTTTTTAGTGATTATTTTCGCCACGAGTGAATCTGGTGAAGAAAGAATGAGAACCCACCTAGTAGGTGAAGTGGCTCCACCAATCTCGGGCGAAACTATTGATGGTATTTTTTGGGATCTTGATGATGCAAAAGGAAGATGGTTGTTAGTCAATTTTTTTTCTACAACTTGCATTCCTTGTATAGAGGAACATCCTGAGTTGCTTTCCTTCTCAGAAAATCAACCTATAGATACTGGCGTCAGAGTCGTGAGTGTTGCTTTTGACGATGACCCTCTTTCGGTAGAAGCTTTTTTTGAGAAAAATGGAGGAGAGTGGCCAGTCTTAACTCGTGATACAGGCCCCATATCAGTCGACTGGGGAGTTATAGCTGTCCCAGAGTCATATCTTGTTTCTCCTGCAGGATTTGTTTCAGCAAAAATCGTGGGCGGAGTCAAAAGGAATGATATCGAGAACTTGCTTTTAAGAGCGAAAAGAAAATCTGAATGAAGACTTTTAAGACACACCATTTAATTTGGGTCTTGTTTCTTTCCGTGGCGGTTTTATCCCTCACTTTCTCCGTAGTCTCAGAAAGTCCTCCTTTAACAAATTCTGAACGAGTTAGCGATCTTGCAGCTGATTTTGCTTGCCCTGTCTGTGCCGGTCAATCTCTAGCTGAATCAGATGTTCCAGTAGCGAAAACTATCCGAGCAACTATTTCCACGATGGTAGATGGAGGCTCATCTGATGAAGGTATAAGAAATTTTTTGGTTTCAAAATTCGGTGAAGATATTGATTACAACCCAAACGGTGATGGGTTAACCGGGCTCGTCTGGGTGATACCTGTAACCGCGGGAATAGCAGCTCTTTTTGGAACAGTACTAATTCTATTTTCATGGATGGGTAAAGAAAAAAATGTTAATAAATCAAGAGAAAAATTTCCTTTTTTAGTGAACTCATCTAAATGGATGTGGATTTCTTTGGTTTGTGTAGTAGCGATCGGATCAGGTCTTCTAGTAGCTAAAACAGCAGGTAGCAGGAATTCTGGAGATGCAATATCAGGTGAAATCAGAATGTCCCCAAGAACTTTGTTGATCGAAGCATCAGTAGCCCCCAGAGAAGAGGCAATGGAAATTTACAATCAAGTTCTTGAACTACAACCTTCAAATGCCGAAGCACTTGCTTACAGAGGTTGGATGCTTTGGCTCGGTGGAGAATCAGAAAACTCACTTTCTGATATAGAAAGTTCCATAGTATTTGATCCGGCGTATCCAGATGCTAGAGCTTTTCGCTCAATTATAAATTTCAGAGAGGGAAAAATATTAGAAGCCTCTGAAGATCTTTTACTTCTAGATTCTTTAAATTCTTCACCTATAATCGGGGACTTAATTGCATCTAGTCGCTTCCGTGAAAGTATTTCGAGCGAGCTTGCGCGGAACGGAGATTTACTTTTAGCTTTAGAACTTCTCGATTCAGGTACTGAAAATGACCCAACAAATTCTTCTCTTTACGCTCATCGCGGTTGGTTGTTGGCTATTTCTGGCGATCCACAGTTGGCAGAACTGAGTTTAATCTCTTTGGGTATTTCTCTTGATATCAACCCACAAGATCCATATGCAATAGCTTATAAAGCAGTAGTCGAAGCAAAGATTTTTGAAAAAATGGACAGTTCTGAAAAATACGTTGAACAGTTCAAAGCGCTTTTTAATCCACCTTCAGAACTTGTCGAGTTGCTGAGACTAGAAGGGCTTCTTTGAGGGTTAACTCAAATGTGATTCATGGTAAGAACCACTCTCAATTTTTCCGTTTAAAAAAATTAATTCCCAAATTGATGCTTTAGCAAACCCTTTTCTTTTTGGGGTACTCATCCCGTTTAAAGTCAGAGATCTTATTAATTCACTAATCACGTCTCCGTGGCTGCAAAGGATTGAGGAAGTATCTGAATTTTTTGTTTGTGCAAGTTCTTCGAGTAAGCCATTTGTTTGGCTAGTAGAGCCTTCTGAAAGCGAGTTTGATAATTCAATCTTGGTATCTGATTGTTGAGCAGTGGGCCAAATTGTTTGCTGACATCGCACAGCCGGACTGCAAAAAATAGAAGAAATATTGGCACCTGAAAAGTATTTAGCGATCATTAGTGATTGATTTGAACCTTCTTCATCAAGAGGTCTTTCTGAGTCATCACCGTTCCAGAAAAACCTCTCAATCGCTGAAGCATGACGAACAACAAAGATTTTCATGATGAAAAAAACTGGTAGAGCATATTTAGATAAGGAGAAAAGACATGATCAAATTGAAACTTCAGTAATGCACACATCGTTACCCATAGGTAAAGAAGAAGTCAGATCAGTTTTAACGTCACCATATAAAATGCTCAACATCCCTCTAACGAGCCCTCGGTCGACTGCACAAATTACTGGGTGTTCAATTGGCATGCTCCCGAAAGGGCAGTGTTCAGAAAGAATTCTTAGTTGTCCGTTTTTAGATTGTTCTGCTCGAGCTGAAAATCCATGAGAGATAAGTGCATCTATAATTGCATCTGTAGCCGAACGAAAAGAACGTTGTGTTTCTTTGATCCCCAAGGATTCTGCCATGGAGCGTCCGACCTCTGAACCAACTTCTTCTGCTAATTTTTCAGCTTCTTCAGATGGCAGCAAAGACAGGGTTCGAGCTAGAAGGCTTATAAGAATGGAATCCCTTCTTATATCAAGATTTAACGGTTGATCAGAATTTGAAGCCTTGTATGTTTTTGAAGGTCGACCTGCGGTTGATCCGGTACTTTTTTTAAGTGAGACTTCAAGATATCCACCTGAAAGAAGTTTGTCTAAATGATGTCTAGCTACGTTTGGATGAAGGCTGAATTTTTCTGCGATTTGTGATGCATTAGTTCCTTCTTCACATTCGCGTATATGCAAGTAAATTTCTCTTCTAGTGGGATCCCCAAAGGCTCCAGTGATTGCGGTCACTATAGAAGCAAATTCTGTATGGTCGAGAGATGTATTTCCCATACTTTTATTCTACTTAAACTCTGCCTTTACTCTTTTGTTGGGAAAAATATACCTAATAAGAAGAGCAATTTTGTCATATAAGACAAGCAAAATCGCTCTTAAAGGAGTACCGGTCAGGTACTTTCTGGAATCCGGAAACTAATAAGAAATGTTTAGGTATCCAAAAAAATAGAGCAGCAGTAGAGTTTTAATTCATGAATGAAGAATCTCCAACAGAGTCGCACCAAGAAAGATCTCATGAAGGAGCTCCTCCTTCTTTTTTTGAATCCAATGTAAAAACTCGGGTTCTCCTCGTGGCTTCAGGTAAAGGTGGAGTCGGAAAGTCTTCAGTTACAACAAATTTGGCAGTTGCTCTTTCAAATCGCGGAAATGATGTAGCTGTAATTGATGCAGATGTTTGGGGATTCTCCATTCCGAGAATGTTGGGCATTACTGAACCACCAAGTGTTGTTGATGACATGCTCATTCCACCTTCTGCGCACGGAGTGCGGTCAATTTCTATGGGATTTTTTGCAGAAGAAGACCAACCTGTAATCTGGCGTGGACCAATGCTTCATAAAGCACTTAATCAGTTCTTAACAGATGTTGCTTGGAATGAACCCGATTTTCTACTTATTGATTTGCCGCCTGGAACTGGAGATACTGCTATATCTTTAGCTGGTTTTCTACCCGATTCTGAGATGTTAGTTGTGACAACTCCACAAATAGCTGCGCAATCAGTTGCACAGAGGGCGGCTTTTATGGCTGAGAAGGTCGAAATAGAGGTAAAAGGGGTTATAGAGAATATGTCTTGGTTTACCGGTGATGACGGTCAACGTTACGAACTATTTGGTGAGGGTGGCGGAAGTGCTCTTGCAGAGAAGTTAGGTGTTCCCTTAGTTGGGCAGATACCTTTAGTAGCGACGTTAAGAGAAGGTTCGGATAATGGAAACCCAGTCGCAGTAGATCCTTCTACCGAAATAGGGTCTATTTTTGCCGAGATGGCAAGAGTTGTGGAAGAGGATTTAAAACCTTCTAAGCGACGTCACCGAGAACTTAAAATTAACTAATAGTCAGGGGATGATAAGTGGATTTACGTATTGGTATTGCACATATGCAGAAGGAAATAAACCTTGAAATGGCGGATGATTTTGACTTGAGTGGTTTTAAATCAAATCTAGAAGAAGCATTGAAAAAAGAGACTGGTGTTGTTTGGTTGACTGACATTAATGGACGCGAAGTCGGAATTCCGGGTAACAAAATAGGTTATGCAGAGATTGGTATTCAAGACTCAGGCCGTCCTGTTGGCTTTAGTTGAACCTTCGTGACTAATTGGAAATCAACGTGAAAGACCATTTGAAATGGCATCTCTAGAAGAATTAGCTAAAGAGAACAGAAATCTCGAAGATGACTTAATTTCTTACTTACAGGATTTAACAAGATCGTGGGGTTTACTGGCAGACCTTTCCTTTTCAGATTTACTTTTATATTTACCCAACAAGGAATCGCCAGTTGATTCTTTTGTTCTACTGGCACACGTACGTCCCACGACTTCAACGACTTTGTATAGGGCTGATTTAGTTGGCCAAAAGCTTGAAGCGCAAAGTCGACCATTGGTATCTGAAGCTTTTTTAAATGCTCAAATATCAAATGGAAAAGTTTCAACGGGTGGCGATCGTGAAATTAGTGTTATGGCGGTACCAGTTATCTGGAAAGGCAAGACAGTAGCAATTTTAGCTAGTGAAAAAGCTTTCGTCGGAGAAACCCCCAGATCGGAAATGGAAAGAACTTATTTAAGTATTTTCGACAGGTTTGCAGCGATGTTTGAACGAGGAGAATTCCCATACGGCGAGGAATCACGTTTTCAGCGTCGAATGCCAAGACTCGGAGATGGACTGCTTCTAGTGAATGCCGATGGTCAAATAGAGTTTGCTTCCCCAAATGCGGTTTCTTTGTTGCATCGACTTGGTTGGCATCGACCAGTAGTTGGATCACGATTTGAAGAAACTGGATTAAGTCCAAAAATTCTTAATGAAGCTTTTTCTCTTAAGAGTTCTGTTATCGATGAGTTGGAACGAGAGGATAAAGCTTTTGTAGTAAGTCATTGTTTTCCACTTTTACATTCAGGTAAAGCAACGGGGGCTGTAGTATTGGTTAGAGATGTAACGGAATTGCGTCGCCGTGACAGACAATTAATTTCAAAAGATGCAACGATACGTGAAATACACCACCGAGTAAAGAATAATCTTCAAACCATTTCTTCCTTACTCAGAATTCAAGGTCGACGCCTGGATTCTGATGAAGCTCAAATGGCATTAAATGAATCGGTGCGCCGGATAGGGGCGATAGCGATCGTGCATGAAACTCTTGCAGTCAGCCAAGAAGGAGAGGTTACTTTTGGAGAGGTAATGCGACCCCTCGTAGAGTTGGTAAAAGAAGGTTTAAGTTCACCGGTTAAACCTATTTCCATAGAAGTTAGTGGGGACACTGGTTTATTACCTTCAGAGGTTACGACCACTCTGGCAGTTGTGGTGACTGAGCTGCTACAAAATGCTTTAGATCATGGATTTAAAGCAGCCTTGGGGGAATTTGAAGATGGCAGGGTCGATGTTGTATTGAGTAAGAACGAAGAAGCTGTAATGATAGAAGTTTCTGATAATGGGGTTGGACTCCCCGAAGGTTTTGATATTGAAAATAATGTCGGACTTGGTCTTACGATAGTGAAAACATTTATCCAACAGGAGCTAGAAGGATCTCTTAATGTGGTTTCAAATGGAACAGGTAAAGGTGTGGGATTCCAAATTTATTTGCCTTCTGACAAACTTTTTGAAAAAATTGATTTATAAGGAAGAGTAAATTTGTGAACTTTCAGAAACGCCCTTTGGTAATTGCGCATCGAGGAGCTTCAGTTGATTTTCCTGAAAATTCTTTAGATGCTTTTTCGGGTGCCTTTGATCAAGGTGCTGATTGGATAGAACTAGATGTACGTCGATCAAAAGACGGGGTTTTAGTGGTCCATCATGATGCTCACCTTGCAGATGGCAGTTTAATCAGGGATTTGGATTCGGAATGTCTTCCAGAAGAAGTTCCAAGTTTAGCTGAAGCTTTTGAGGCGTCAGAAAGCATGGGAATAAACATAGAAATAAAGCACCTTCCTGGTGAACCTGACTTTGATGAAGTGGATCTTGTTTGTGAAGCGGTAGTAGGACTGGTAAGGGCTTATAGGCCGGTTGACGAAATATTGATTTCGTCTTTTGATATGAATGCTATTAATCGAATTAAAGAAACGGATCCGTCCATTGCTACCGGATGGCTTGTAGCCGAACGAAGCGATGGCATTCAAATACTAGACCGTGTCAAAGCTCACAATCACACATCAATCAACCCTTGGGACGATTTAGTAGATGAGTCTTTGATAGAACAAGCACATTCTCGTGGATTAAATGTGAATGTTTGGACTGTTGACGATGAAAGCAGGATTCTTCAGTTAAGCGAGTGGGGTGTCGATGGGATCATCACTAATCTCCCAGGTCTAGCAGTAGAAGTTCTAAATCAAGAATATTGAAAGTCGGTTGGCTTTTTTGGCATCACCACGTCCAAACAAGATGGTTTATAACGAAATGAAAACTCTTCGAAATTTCCGAGAAAATCACCGTCTACTTGTAGAGGTACCGATTTGTAAGCGACTGCTTGTGCTTCAGTTAAATCACTTCGCAAATCAACGGCACGACTTGATGAGGTTGTAGATTTTCCGATCCCCAAAGACCCAAAGAGAACTGGAAGTAACCTTTTCAAAGTCAGATTTTTGAATGTTGCCATGGCTAATGGGGTATCTAAATTTGCATGCGGCGCTAGAGAGATTTTTCTAGTTCCTAGATACGTGTACGGATCGGTATTTAAACAGACTGCAAATAAACCTTCTACTCCAGTATTTTCTAGATCACCGATTTCTTCGTCGCCAACCTTCCGGGTTGAGATGCGGAAAGCGGGACGTTTCTTGTCGTAGTGTTGGAGCCAAGTTCCTACTGCAGCAATAACGAATAGAGGATGGCCAGCGAAGCGTTTTAGAACTCCGCTCCTTTTTTCGACTTGTTCGACGACTGCTGCATCAAACCCTATTCCGGCATGAAAAAGAAAGTATCTTCCGTTAACTGAACCTAGGCCTATACGGTGAGTCGATCCAGCTTCTAGAGAGTCTAATAAGGCTCCTGTAGCTTCAATAGGATCATCAGGGACACCTAAAGTGCGAGCAAAAACATTTGTGGAACCACCGGGAATAGCAGCCATAGCAGTTCCAGAGTCGACTAAACCATTAGCTACTTCATTTAATGTTCCATCTCCTCCAAGTACTACCACGATGTCTATTCCGTCCTTAGCCGCATTTTGAGCGATTCGCGTTGCATGACCTCGGTGATTGGTTACTGCTACCTCAAGGCGGTGGTCAGCTGATAGCGCTTTTTGAATAACAGCCCTCGTTCTTCCGGTTACAGCTGAAGCTAAAGGATTTACTATTAGGAGAACTTTCATGTTCAATAACAGTAGTTGTGAATTGCTAAAAGATTTGTGTTGAAGCCTAAGTGTTATTGAACTATTTGAAAGTGGTTTTTCTCTTTTTCGAAAGGATGAAAAAAATCTCATAAAATCCCATGAAATTGGTCACTTGATGTACCAGTTTGATCATATAAAGGGCAAAATAGCGAAATGGATGTAGTTGTTTGTGTTAAACAGATTCCGGATCCGGCTGACCCAGGTGAGTTGAATCCAGATACTAAAACTTTAAAGCGTGATACCAAATTAATTCTTGATGAGTCTGACTCTTATGGGGTTGAGATGGCTTTACAGCTTGTTGATGCTGCTGGGTCAGGAGAAGTTCGTCTTGTCTCAATGACTCCAGGAGGAGAAACCGGAGGTTTGCGTACAGCATTAGCTATGGGAGCTGAAAGCGCAATATTGGTAAGTGATGAAGCACTTGCTGGTTCTGATTCTCTTTCTACTGCAAAGGTTTTAGCAGCGGCCATAAAACGTTCGAATCCTGACTTGATTCTTACTGCTACTGAGTCAAGTGATGGATACACCGGAACAGTTCCAGAGCAGATAGCAGAAATTTTAGGTCTTCCGTCTGTCACTTTCGGAAAGGAAGTTTCAGTAGACGGTGAGCTGGCAACTGTTAAACGTCAGACTGAGTCTGGTTATGACGTGGTTGATTGTCCTCTTCCAGCCGTTATCTCGGTTACAGCTGGCGTAGTAGAACCTCGTTACCCATCATTCAAAGGGATTATGGCGGCAAAGAACAAACCTGTTGAAGAGCTTGATCTTGCAGCGTTAGAAATTGATCCAGCAACGGTCGGTTGGGCAGGTGCTCGTCAAGAGATAACTGAGATAGTAGATGCTCCCGCTCGTGAAGCCGGTGAAGTAATTGTTGATGAAGGTGAAGCTCATGAACGGATCATGGCTTTTCTCGATGACCTTAAGGTTCTTTAGGAGGCGTACGAATGGGATTTTCAAAAATATGGGTCCATGGCGAAGCAAATGAAGGTGTTGTAGCTTCGATCACTCTTGAACTTTTAGCTAAAGCTCGTGAATTGGCAGACTCTGTAGAGGTTGTAATTGCAGGTGATGCGGATTCAGTTGCTGCAGAGTTGGGTGCCCATGGAGCTTCAGTGGTTCATTCAATTGGACCACTTGATGGTGGACTTGCTGGTCCGAGAATTGCATCTGCCATAGCTGATGCGTGTTCACAGGGATCAGGTCCAGATGTTCTGCTATGTGGCACGACTTACGATGGGCGCGACGTGGCAGGGCGTCTCTCAGCGAAACTTGACACTCCTGTCATAACGAATGTTGTTGATTTGAAACCAGATGGAGACCGCCTTCTTGGTCACGAACCAGTATTCGGTGGAACTAAAGATGTTTTTACTGGAACTACATCTGAAGGTCTCGACATTTTTGTCGTGCGACCAAAATCTTTCGTAGCAGAATCTACGGGCGGAGATCCGGCATCTGTATCAGCTCTCCAAGTAGGAGATCTTGGTAGTACCGGAACTGCAGTTGTCAAAGATCAATTCGTTGAGGAAAGCAGTGGGCCACGTTTGGACGAAGCGACCATTGTCGTATCTGGAGGTCGAGGTCTTGGAGAGCCTGAGAAATACGAAATGATCGAAAAGTTAGCAAGTCTGGTTAAAGGAGCTCCCGGAGCATCTCGTGCTGTAGTAGATGCAGGTTGGGTGCCTTATTCATATCAAGTTGGACAGACCGGAAAGGTAGTCAAGCCAACGGTTTATCTTGCATGCGGCATTTCTGGAGCTACACAACATCTAGTTGGCATGAAGGGGTCAGCCAACATTATTGCTATTAACAAAGATGAGGAAGCACCAATTTTTGGAATTGCAGACCTTGGAATAGTTGGCGACGTACACAAAGTTTTGCCGAAACTAATTGAGGCTCTCGAGGCTCAATAACGGCAGCTTCTCAAAGTAGAGGCCAAGGAACCTGTCTTCCTGATGGGTCATGAGGCAATGAGCCATTTGCAGTGAGAGCTCTAGTTCTTTGTAAAAGAGCTTCAATTTCATTCTCATTCAATAGTTCTGAAAATTTTTCTGGTAACCCTCTATCAGTTATTGCAGTCAGATCGGAAACAAGTTGTTTTGGAAGTTCTTCTCCGCTGAAATCCCAAATAACTGTTCGGATTTTAAATTCTTCGTGAAAACATAGAGAATTATCGATAGCCCAAACCAAACCATCATCTCCCACTAGGACATGGCCTGCTTTTCTATCAGTGTTATTGACTAAAAGGTCAAAAGTTGCAAGACGGATAAGTTCATTTTTGAACTTTGAGTCTTTATGGATTGTGAAATAATGCTTCTCATAATCACAAGGTATGTAAAGCTGTAAAGAGCCGACCCCTAAAGGGCCGTCCCTGAGCACAGTCGGAGGTATTAGACCCCAGCCCAAATGATTTGCAAGTTCAAAAGCTGCTACCTCCCTCTTATAAATACCTTGAGGAAAATCGTACAAAGGCCGTTCACCTTTTTGGGGTTTATAGATGCCCTGAACATTTAATCCGTCGTTTTCTAAGTTCACTAAGAAAGTTCCATTTGATGCCCAAGGCATTCGACCAACTATCTCAATTTCTCCGAAGGCCAGTATTTCGAGCGCAAGCTCATTTTTTATAGGTTCACGACCTTTAAAAGGGTTCTGTTCAGTTTCTGTTTCATCTTCCTCTTTCAAAGTATTTTCTTTCTAATTGGAACATGGACACCAGCCCGCAGCATCCGGTTCGAGAGGGGAGCCGCAGTACGGGCAAGGCGGACGACCGCTTGATATTAGTTCTTGGGCTGTTTGAATAAAATGCTCGACTTGAAGTCGACTTAATGACAGTCGAGCTTGTGCAGGTTCGGAAGCTTCGTCCCGAATAAGTTCTTCTGCTATAAGTATTAGTTGGTCTTCTGATTGTTTATAAATGACTTCAAAATTTCCGATTACCCAATCAGGTTCCTCTGGTTCTATAAACTTTGTTTCCGCCACAGTGCTATTTGAGAGTTCAGGTTCATCTGTCGGAGGTAGATCATTTAGCATACTTGTTAGAAAACCAGCCAAACCAGCCATTTGCTGTTTCTCAACTTTCAAAGAAAGAACTTGATTCCCAAAAGAAGCTTGCAAGAAAAAGACACGTCGACCTTGAGGCCCCATCGTGCCTGCAGTAAAACTTTCAGTGTGCTCCCAGTTTATTTCAGGGCGTTCCATCGTTATAGACGCTACCTTTCATATCTAAGTTTTTTAATACGAAACAATTAATAAGTTAGTGGATTCATGAGCTTAAAGAGCCATTAAAATTTCCATTCGAATTCAAAGTTAAAACTAAAGGCCTTTCTTTTGTGTAAAGAACCACCGAAGTTGAACAAGGCCCGACAACGATTCTTTGAAAGAGATCCAAGGGTGTCCCAACGGCAGAAGCCAGTATTGCCTTTATAGGGTCAGCATGCGAAACACATACAACTGTTTCTCCAGGGTGCCGTTCAAGTATTTTGTCGACAGTTTTTTGCATGCGATTTTGCATTTCAGTAAATGATTCGCCATTAGGAAATCTGAAGCTTGAAGGTTGTTTTTGTATGATTGACCAAGATTTTAGTTTTGAGAGATCACGCAATCTGCGACCAGTCCAGTCTCCAAAATCACATTCATTAAGTCCTTGGAGAGTACGCAACCGTAAATTAAGAGTTTTAGCAATTGGTTTAGCAGTTTCTTGTGTACGTTCCATAGGTGATGCGTAAACAGCTGACACTTTACTGCCAAGAAAACTGCTTGAAGAGTTCTCGATTTCTTTTGCAACTATTTCTGCTTGCGATTTACCTTCATTTGAAAGATGCAGGTTAGGCGCCCTTCCAGGAAGTTTGGTTCCTGTCGTAGGAGTTTTCCCGTGACGTACAAAGATAATTAAAGTAGCTGCCATTAATAGTTCAACCTACCCTTCAGATGTGGATCATGTTCTTCAATTAGAAGCAATAAAAAAAGAAGTTGTCTCATGTAGGGCCTGTCCGAGGCTTGTTGCATGGCGTGAAAAAGTTGCGGAAGAAAAACGCGCTGCCTATAAAGATCAGGAATATTGGGGATTGCCGGTACCAGGTTTTGGAGACCCGAAGGCTCGAATACTTATTGTTGGTTTGGCTCCTGGTGCACATGGAGCTAACAGAACTGGACGAGTTTTTACTGGAGACAGGTCGGGAGACTTTTTATACGCGGCTCTTTATAGAGCAGGGTTAGCAAATCAACCTGAGTCAGTCGGTTTGGAAGATGGACTGGAACTAGAAAACGTATTTATAACTTCTCCTGTTAAATGTGTGCCACCGGCAAATAAACCAAATCAAAAAGAACGGAATAAATGTCGACCATTTTTCGAGAGAGAGCTTTCAGCTTTGGCAAATGTAAAAGTTATTGTTGCTTTAGGTCAGATTGGTTATATGTCAGCAGCCGTTGAGTTTGGTTTAAATCCAAAACCAAAGTTTTCTCATGGTTTAGAAGTAGCAATTGACTCAAATAGGAAACTTTTATGTTCCTATCATGTCAGTCAACAAAATACTTTTACCGGTCGATTAACAGAATCGATGTTCGACACGGTTATTAAACAGGCCAAAATTATAGCTGGCGATTGATATTGCTTGTATTACGCTAACCTCACGCTGTGGGTAAAAATTTTTCAAAGAAGAATTTGTTTGCGGGCATCTTTGTTTGTGCTTTGTTGTTTTCAGGCTGCGCGAATGACGGTAAGCCTAAGACTTGGGAAGATCAAGACGGTCTAGTAGTGAGGAATTTCATAGAAGCTTGTCAGGAATCTAATTCTGACATGTCAACATTTAAAGCTAAAAGTTATTGCGAATGTGTGATTAATGGAGTTAAAGATTCAGTCACATTTGAAAAGTTTAAAGAACTAGATGATTTTATTCGCAAGCACAGAGACGATTTGAACTCTCAAATGATTTCAGAAAATTATGGATGGTTGAATGATTCAAGTGAGGCTTGTTCATAAAGCCAAACATTCACCCTTGATATTGAGGCAATCCGACTCTTGCTGAAGAATTTGCCCATTCGGGCCATCTAGACCGACTTTTCGCAGCCAACTTGTGCATTAGCTCGATCGCATCTGGATCACTGTCTCCCGGTCTACCTTCTATTACGCCTTCTTCAAGCATTCGCATAATTATCTGACGACCTAACTCTGTGCGAACAACAGTTAATGTCCAATCGTTGTATTTGCCAATACCACCTGTAGATATATCAGCGTGTTCCGCAGCAAAGTCTGGACAATAGTTGCAACCTTCTCGTGTCCAAGCATGGCATTCTTTAAGGTTGATTTCATGATAGTCACCATTTTTCATCCATATCTGGAAAACGCCTTTAATGTTCATTTTGGTCATTTCTTCTTTTGGAAGTCTGTACTTTGCCCAAAATAATTCTTCGAAAATTGAATCATCAAAAGATTTCGAACATAACAATCCGATGTTTAATTTGATAGGTTTTCCCGCCTTGCCAACCTTACGGTTCCACATGACAGGAGCAATTGAAGTTTGACAGCTCATTCCAACAAGAGCTAACGATTCAAGATTCTTTTCACGGGCTTCGGTAATAGCAAGAGTGTTAGCAGAGTAGGTATATCTACTCCCAGCTCCAGCTAAAACAGATTCTTTATCAGTAGCTAAAGCAGGGATAGCTTTCCAAGAATTTCCATTTTCTTCATCATTTTCGAGATGAGAAGTCAGAGCTCCATCAATAATTCCGTTATCTAAACACCAAATGAGTATTGCCGAAACCAGACCTCCATCTTGACCAAGTTCATGAACTGTTGAATCGCTAGCTCGGGTCAGGAGAACGTCTTTATACACTCCGGAAAGCTCTTCTGGTTTACGGTGACGGTCAAAAAGGTGCATTTCTGCTTCAGTTTCCCAGTCTCTAAACCTTGGACATGCACGAGTGCAGGAAGTGCAACCTTTTTCACCATGTACACAGTTGTCCGTTCCTAGTTCTTCTTCTAAATGAAAAGGTTTGTAAGCTCCCGGAGCGTGTTCATATCCAATCACATCATGAGGGCATGAGATCACACATCCGGCGCAACCAGTGCAAAGCCCGGTATCTATGACCTCTTCGTAGAGTTCTTTCCATTGGAAAGTCCACCGTGGTTGTTTTTGATTTGCCATCGCTCGGGTAAAACTCTCTTTTTATCTGGGTTCAGACGTAAGCATAGTCTATTCGATTCAATGATCGCCTGTATTCTGCGCCCCTGGCAGGAATCGAACCTGCGCACACGGCTCCGGAAGCCGATGCTCTATCCGCTGAGCTACAGGGGCGGGGTTACAACAGGAAGGCTACGACCTCTTTTCACTGGACACATCAATCAACGACATTTCCTTATATTGTTTCTCGAAAGAGTTCGTAAAAAAAGTGAAATAATTATTTCTTTTAGAGGAGTAGACATGGTTGGTGAAATGGTTAATTTTGAAGCAGGCGACGCTACAGCTGGCGGTTATCTGGCTACACCAGACGGGGCAGGTCAGGGCGTTATGGTTATTCAAGAGTGGTGGGGATTAGCGCCGCAAATCAAGTCTGTTTGTGACCGACTAGCGGAAAATGGTTTTGTAGCATTAGCTCCTGACTTGTATCACGGTGAATTAGCTCAACACTCCGAGATGGATAAGGCTGGGGAGCTCATGAGCACCTTGCCGCCAGATAGAGCTGTTAGAGACATGTCCGGCGCCATCGATTATCTACTAAAAAATCCTAATGTTAATGGGGGAACCGTCGGAGTAGTTGGGTTTTGTATGGGAGGGATGCTAAGTCTGCTAATTGCAGCCTCAGAAGGTGACCGAATCGCTGCTGTAGCTCCTTTTTACGGAGCCCCCCTAGGAGACGGTGAGCCTGATTGGACAGATCTGACAGCTCGTGTTGAAGGACATTTCGCGAGTGTTGACGATTTTTTCCCTCCCGATTCAGTCGCTGAATTAGAAAACAAACTCAGAGAAATGGGTAAGGACGTGACTTTTAATATTTATCCTGAAACAGGTCACGCTTTTGCCAATGAAGAAAACCCTCTTGGTACCTACAACCCTGAAATTGCTGATGTTGCTTGGGGCAGAGTTTTAGAAATGTTTAGTAAGGAGTTGAGTAGCAACTAAAAAAAGTTTGTTGTGGACAGGGCTGCTCCAATAGCTCCGGCACTTGAACCTAGCTTTGCTAATTTCACTTCAATCTTTGGACGGTGCTCATTTCCTATAAGAGTTTCTTCTATCCATTTCTCAACCCCATTTCTCAGTGGTTCTCCGATTTCACAAACTCCACCACCTAGTACAACTCTTTCTAAATCTAAAAGTAAAATTAGATTGATTAACCCTTTACTGACTTCATGACAGAAGTGATCCAGAATTCTCAAAGAGTCCGGTTCTAGCTTTTGTATTCCAGAAGACAAATGTTTACTTGTAACATTTTCCCAGTTGCCTGCTTCATTAACTCCCCAAGGGTAGGTTCCTTCCGAGGCTTCTTTTTGGACGATGCGGTTTAAGGCGTTACCAGAGGCAAAGTATTCCCAAGGTCCTCTCTGACCTGTTATATGGACTGGCCCGTTGACATCTATCGTCATGTGTCCAGCCTCACCAGCGAAACCATTGTTACCGAGCAGGAGGCGGCCATCTATGACAAAACCTGTTCCGATTCCGGTCCCCAGAGTTACCAAAGCAAAATTATCACTCCCTTTACCTGAACCTATTTTCCATTCTGCGATCGTTCCTACAGTCGCATCATTGCCTACAACGACAGGAATGCCGAGCTCATTTTCAGTTTCAAGAGTTATAGGAAATTCAACGAGGTCAGGAAGGTTGGGAGAGTATCTGACTGTTCCTGACCTGTGAGTCAAACCAGCTACTCCTAAGCCGAGTTTTGAGAAAGATTGTTCTGTATTCTTTTCTAGTTTCCTAACGAGAGATTTAATAATTTGGACAAGTTCTAGTCCGTTATCACTACTTGCTGTTGTGAGTTGGTCTTTTATTTCGAAACTAGATGGATTAAGGACGATAGCTCTGGCCGAGGTGCCACCAATGTCAATACCGATTACATCCTTTTCCATATTGAAAGGTTAAAGCAGTAAGTATTAAAAGTGACGATTTACTTTTCTAGCTTCTGATTCCAGTTAAGTCTGTAATGGCTTCAAGAGTGCGTGATTCTTCGTCAGTGGTTTCCGCACCTTTTATAATTCTGCGCCTTACGGCAGCAGAAATGGTATCTATAGTCAAGACCACTGCCATTGTCATTATCAAAACAGCGCTAGCAGCAGGGAAGTTCCTAAATGAAAGTTGGGAAACCAGTTCTGAGCCAACTCCACCGGCCCCAATCATTCCTAGAACAGCAGAAGCCCTGACATTAATTTCAAATCTAAATAACCAGTAAGAACTTATGACTGGCATAACTTGAGGCAGAACTCCCCATCTCATGCCAGTAACCCATTTCCCTCCACATGCTTTTGTCGCCTCCATCGGCCCTTCGTCAATATCTTCAATTGATTCACAAGCCCATTTGCCGAGAGTGCCGATTGAATGTATGCCAATCGCTAGAGTTCCTGCCCATGCTCCCAGTCCCGTAACTGGTATTAGGATCACCGCAAGAATCAGTTCTGGCACTGCTCTGATTGCATTAAATAACTGGCGTATAGGAGATCGGATCCAAAGTGGAGCAACGTTATGAGCAGCTAAGAAGGCCAGAGGAAGTGATACGAAAGCTCCGATGATTGTCCCAATCCAAGCTATGTATACGGATTCGAAGATTTTTCCGACTGCGCCACGTTCATAAACTTCACCAAAAGCTGGCGGTATCATTTGCCTTATAATTGACCAAGCGTCACCTGGTGCGGCTAGCAAGCGTGAAAGAGTTATATCGAGTCCAACAACGGACCAAATAATTGCAACCAAAAATGGGAGCGCAATAAACCAACGATGAAAAGTTTTTGGTTCCGGGGGTCTCTGCGAGGGAATTGAGGTATCTGAAAGAGTTTCCATGTTAGACAAGTCTCTTTCTTAACGAGACGCTAATTTGTTCTATCACCCATACAATTCCAAAAATGATTATTAGCAATCCCAATATGCGATCGAATCGGAAGAACTGACGTTGAGTTTCAATAACCCTACCTACACCACCGGCTCCAACGAGACCAAGTACGACCGATGCTCTGATATTAAGTTCGAAAATATATAGAGAATAAGCAACGTAGGAAGGGAAAACAGTCGGGAAAACACCTGTTTTAACAGCAGGTAGATGTCGAGCTCCTGAAGAGCGGGCAGCTTCGAGAGGTCTAGGGTCAGCTGCATCTACCGTTTCGCTAAAAAGTTTTACCATCACTGCTAAAGAAAAAATTGAAAGCGACCATGCTCCCGCAAAAGCTCCAATTCCTATTGCGGTTACAAGCAATTTCGCCCAGAAAAGGTCTGGTACAGCACGTACTAGGTTCATAATAGTTTTACTGATGAAGTAGACAACTTTATTGGGCGTCGTCAGCGAGGACATCGCAAAGCTAACGGGAAGGGCGACTAAGCAACCGAGAAGAGTTGATGCCACGGCGATTTGCAGAGTTTCAATCAAGGGATCAAACGTGTTTTCCTTTGTAAAAACCCAATCCCAAGGAATAGGCCAAAATTTACTCCATATTGGATTTGACCAAACTTCCCAAAAAGTAGAGAGGTCGAAGGAAACTCTGACCGCTGCCCAAAAAGTCAAAACTAAAAGTACTAAAGCGATTAAAAACGAGCGTGCACGTGGTTTCGGTTTTACTGGCCTCTCAGAAGTCTTTGTGGAGTCATTCATTTACCATTGCCGATACTTTGTTGCTGTTCTTCATTCATAGCGTGAAGATCTTCTGAAGTAATAGCTCTTCCATAGATTTCTCGGAAAGTTTCGTCAGTTACTTTGTTTATATCACCGTCATAAACCAACACGCCATCACGTAAACCAATTAGACGTTTCCCATATTCCTTAGCTAAGTCTAAAAAATGGAGGTTTACGAGAGTAGTGATTCCTAATTCCCGGTTAATTTTTTGCAAATCACCCATAACTTGACGGCTTGTTACCGGATCTAGTGCAGCTACAGGTTCATCTGCAAGCATGAGTGAAGGTTCTTGAGCTAAAGCTCTGGCGATCCCGACTCTCTGCTGTTGACCTCCTGAAAGGTTTGAAGCACGTACATAAGTCTTGTCTACGATTCCGACTCTTTCTAAGGCGAGCATTGCTGCCTCTTTATCCTCGGCCGGCCAAAGCCCTAAAGTAGATCGCCACGAAGGAACATTAGCAAGGCGACCCATTAGCACGTTGTTCAAAACCGTAGTTCTATTCACAAGATTGAATGTCTGAAAGATCATCCCAGTCTTAGAACGGACTTGTCTTAGTGTCTGAGAATTAGCGTTTACCACTTCAGTTCCGTCAACGATAATAGACCCCGATGTTGCAGGAACGAGTCCGTTGAGCACCCGAAGCAGTGTTGATTTCCCTGCTCCGGAAAGCCCAACTATGACAACAAACTCGCCATCTTCTATCTCAATATCGACGTTTTTTAGAGCCTCAACGCCACCCGGATAGGTAACTGAGACACGTTCGATTTTTATCACGCGTTTTCCCTAAATTATTTGATGAACGCTGGGGTTCGAGTTTTAGTCGTTAACTCCTAGTTTTTCATTTGCCTCACGAACAACATCAAAGTCGGAGTCTTTGGCTACCTGCATATCAGTCCAACCAAATACTTCGTCAGAAACCGCTTCGCCTTCTTCAGTTTTCAAGTAAGCATCCATGTTGTAATAGATGGCACCCTTCAAACTGTCTGGCAAGTCGGTTCTTACAGCTATTACGTCATTAGGAATTTCCGCAGTGAGGTTGAAGACAATTACTTTGTCACCTACATCCGTGTTCGTCTTCCTCATTGTTCGACGTGCATCGTCATAGGCAACACCAAAGTCTGCATCACCGTTGTAAACAGCAGCAACGGCACCATCATGCCCACCGGCAAAAACTTTTCCGTACTGGTCATCTTCGATTCCTGCATTTCGAAGTTGCAACGTTGGGTACTGGTAGCCAGATGTTGAACTTTCGTTGGTAAATGCGACAGTCTTTCCAATCACATTACTTATATCTGCCATGCAGGACATTCCAGGAGAGACGCTTCCTGCATCAACTGTTTCTGCAAGTTCTTTGCCTGAGTCTCCAAAGGAAACACCTACTTGCAAGGCGACTGCATCAACTGCACCGACTTGTTCCATACCATCTGACCCATTTATTAGAGCTGTTCCTGACTTAAGCGTGCCTGGTTCACAGATACTTGAGTCATTTGTCATCCATTGACCATGATATGTAGGTGCTCCATAGCGAATTGCTTGAGCCATAACACTCATATTTCCAAATTCTTTTTGAGCCATTACGAACCCAGCAGGTCCAAATGCACCAAGATCTGCTTTGCCGGTTCCCATTGCGGTTCCGAGTCCCACGAAGTCAGTAGTTACAATACCTTCTACTTCGATTCCTAGTTTTTGTGATAGATGATCCACCATGGGTTTGATGTCATCTTGTAGTTGGTCTTGTTCTTGGCTCGGAACAAAACCGAAGACAATCTTGTCTGGCCATTCCTCACCTGACTGTTCGGATTCTTCACTTCCGCAAGATACGACCAAAAGTGATAGTGCTAAGACTGCAGCAACTCTTTTAATTATTTTCATTCAAATCTCCAATTTTGAATTTAAAAAGCTACAAATTTATGTGTAGCGAAACATAACGCAACAATAGTAAACAAATTAGCAACTTGCACCTTCGGCAAAATTAACTTCTTATAAACCATTTCAAATTATTTGTTAAAGCCCCTATTCGAGATTCAAATTGGTTCTATTGTTCAGGAATGAGAATTTGTCGATGAATTTGCCTCATCTGGGACGCGTTGCAGCAGTAGTTGCAGTTATTTGTTGGTCGACTGGAAATATTATTGTCGCGCGCCTTGATTTATCAGGTATTGAAATTGCATTTTGGCGCCAGTCTTTGGGAGTGGTCGTTTATGGTGTGGTCTTTTTTGCTATAGGTAAAAGAATTACATGGGAGCAGATAAAAATCGCATTTCCTGTTGCAGTGCTTTTTTGTTCTGAAATAGTGGTTTTCTTCTCGGCTCTTAACATCACAACTGTTGCAAATGCAACGATTATCGGTGCTTTGCAGACAATCGTGTTGATATTTGTTGCTGGCGGGAAGTTCGGAGAAATTATTACCAAGAGGTTGGTCGGAATTTCTATTTTTGCTACAGGGGGTGTGGCTGTAGTCGTTTTAGGCTCAAGCAGCGAAATTTCATGGAGCCCATTAGGAGACTTACTTGCTTTATTGGCAATGATCTTATTTTCAGCTTATTTCGTTGCTGTCAAATCAGTTCGTTCGAGAATAGACACTTTTACTCTTCAGACATTGGCAATGCTTATAGGTTCACTGGGACTGTTACCTTTCTTAGTAATTTTTCAAAGTTCAACATCAGGTTTCCCTGACCTAACCAGAAATGAGTTTCTCTGGATTTTGGTTTTGCTGGCGATACCAGGAAGCGGTCATTTTTTAATGAACTGGGCTCATTTACATGTTTCTTTAAGCCTTACGGGTCTACTGATGCTTGCCATTCCAGTATTTTCTGCAGCAGGAGCTTGGATTTTTCTTGAACAAAGTGTTTCGCTTTTGCAGATAGTAGGAGGGGTGATTGTTATAGCGGCTTTAATAATTGTGACGAGAGATGACGCAAGTTCCTCAAATGAAGAAAATGAGATAGCTCTAGAGAGTTAAGTTGTAAATTGTCAATCAATTAAAAGTTGATCCCGTATGGGACAATTGAAAGTTTTTGATCTACGTTTATGCGAGTAGCGACAACAATCAATGGAGGAAAAAAGTGAGTGCTGACGGTACATGGAATGTAACACTTAACAGCCCTATGGGAGCCCAAGCAGGAACCCTCGAGCTTACTTCTGATGGAAATACCCTTACGGGTACTATGTCAGGACCACAAGGGAGCATGGAATTAGAAAATGGCACTGTAGATGGAGACAACCTTTCATGGACAGTAAATATGACGCAACCAATGCCAATAACAATTGATGCCACAGCAACCATTGATGGTGATCAGATTAGTGGCGAAGCCAAACTGGGTGCTTTTGGAACGGCGACGTTTGAAGGGTCAAGAGCCTGAAGTAACCGTTTGACTTTGTTAAGTTGATTTATTAACAATTAAGCGTTCTTTAATAAAAGTCTTTCATTAGACAAGGACATGTCCTGTAATATCTTGGAGGACCCATAACGCCTCAAAGGTGTTATAAAATTTCACCGGGGTGGATCATGGATGTTCGCGAAAGTATTAAGAATCTGATACGAGAAGCCCTGTTAAGTTTGGGTCTTGAAACGCCGGCTGAGATTCATTTAGAAAGACCAGCAAATGTTGAACATGGAGACTGGTCAACGAATGTTGCTTTAGCTTTGGCTAAAAAAGCAGAATCGAATCCACGTGATCTAGCGGGGCAGTTAGCAACAACTCTTGAAAGTTTCCCGTCAGATCATGTAGCCAGATTAGAGGTTGCCGGGCCTGGATTTTTAAATTTTTATTTAAACAAAGCTTGGCTTTATGACGTCTTGTTGCAAGCAGTTGATGCTGGTTCTGAGGATTGGGCGCGTTCGGAAGAAGGAGCAAACAGGAAAGTAATTGTTGAATTTGTAAGCGCGAATCCGACTGGACCTTTACACGCTGGGCATGGAAGAGGGGCGTGTTACGGAGATTCGGTTGCCAGATTATTGGAAAGGTCAGGTTATTCGGTTTCGCGAGAATTCTATGTAAATGACCGAGGGACACAGATGAATTTATTTTCCGCTTCTTTGGCTGCCTGTGTTGCAGGAGAAGACATTCCAGCAGATGGATACCACGGGGCCTACATCAAAGAATGGGCTACTGAGATACCTGAAGACGAAGATCCGCTTGATTGGGGTAAAAAACGAGCTTTATCTAGTCACAAAGAAGTTCTTAGCGACTTGAACATAGAATTTGATTCTTGGTTCAGCGAAACTTCGATGGTTGACTCAGGTTCAATTGAAAAGACCCTCTCAATGCTCGAAGAGGCAAGTGCCTCTTATGAAAAAGATGGGGCTATTTGGTTAAAAAGCACAGAATATGGTGATGACAAGGATCGAGTATTAGTTAAATCAGATGGAGAGTACACATACCTATTACCGGATGTTGCATATCATCTCGACAAATTAGTTAGAGCTGAACGTCTTGTAAATGTTTGGGGCGCTGATCATCATGGGTACATCCCACGCATGAAAGCAGCGATTGAATCTTTAGGGTATGAAGCTGAAAGGCTAGAAGTAGAAGTTACTCAAATGGTAAATCTTCAGCGTTCCGGAGAAGAAGTAAAACTTTCAAAACGAACTGGAGACATAGTAGAACTTTCAGAAGTTGTAAAAGAAGTTGGACCTGATGCTGCACGTTTTACTTATCTACTTCAATCCATTGAAACAACTCAAACATTTGATTTGGATTTGGTCTCTAAAAGAGTAAATGAAAATCCGATTTTTTATGTTCAATATGCATATGCCCGAATCCGGTCAATGATGAAAAAAGCTGATCAAATCGGTTTCAAGCCGTTGCCTCTTTCTGAGGTTGACCTGTCGGAACTTCAGCATCACAGAGAACTGGTTTTGATCCGGTCGCTGCATGAATTACCAGATGTTGTTGAGCGAGCTAGTCGCGAGCTGGCACCACATCAAATAACAACATGGTTGAGGGAATTTGCCGGAGATTTACATGGCTTCTATCACGACTGTCGTATTCTTGGTGATGATGTAGAACCTTCTTTAACGCAAGCCCGTTTTCTGTTAATGAGGGGAGTTTTAGTCGGACTTGAGGTAGGAATGGAATTGTTGGGCGTTAGCGCTCCTGTAGAGATGTGGCGTGATGACCTTGTTGAAGAGGGGGATGGCTGATGGCAGGTCCAATATCGCGTGATTTGTTGCCAGACACTACAGATATTTCATCTGGAGAACACACTCTTGTAGGAGGTTGTGACTTATTAGAGCTTGCTCATGAATTTGGTACACCACTTTTCGTTTATGATGAAACACATTTGCGATCAAGATGTCGTGAAGCGGTGGAAGCATTTGATGGCAATGTCGCATACGCCACAAAAGCTTTTCTTTGCACAGAGATGGCAAGACTTGCTTATCAGGAAGGCATGAATCTTGACGTTGCAACTGGTGGAGAATTGTACATAGCTCGAAAAGCTGATGTTCCTGGCGAACGAATAGTAATGCATGGAAACAACAAGAGTTTCGAAGAACTCGACATGGCTCTCAGGGAGAACGTAGGACGTATAGTCGTAGATTCTTTTAATGAACTTGATCGTTTAGAGGAATTGTGTGCAGACCTTAATAAGTCAATCAAAGTTCTTCTAAGAGTCACTCCCGGAGTGGAAGCGCATACTCATGAATTCGTTTCGACAGGACAAGAAGATTCAAAATTCGGATTTACAGTTAAATCAGGTGTAGCTGAAGAGGCCGTTGAGAGAGCTAGAAGTTCGAAACATTTGGAATTACTAGGATTACATGCCCATATTGGCAGTCAGGTTTTTGATGTCCAGCCATTCGCGAAAGCAGTCGGAGTATTAGCAGAATTTGCAGCTCCGTATGATTTCCCTGAGTTGGTTGTTGGAGGAGGCTTAGGGGTCCCTTATGTCGAAGGAGAATCTGCTCCTTCCATACAAGAGTGGGCAGACGCAATTTTCGATGCTTGTGCAAAGGCTGGAGTTAAATCTTCAGTTGGTTCAGAGCCGGGGCGTTCCATAGTCGCTAGCGCAGCCGTAACTCTCTACACAGTAGGAACAATTAAAGAAGTTCCTGGTCATAGGACCTATGTTTCGGTTGATGGCGGAATGAGTGATAATCCTAGACCAGCTCTTTACGGGTCCGGTTATGAGACTTTTCTGCCAAGATCAAATCAAACGGAACGGCAAAGCTCAGTACGTCTTGTAGGTAAACATTGCGAATCTGGAGATGTTCTTATAAAAGAAGCATGGGTTCCTGAAGATCTCTCAGTAGGAGATATTCTTGCCACACCTGTAACGGGTGCTTATGGTCACTCAATGGGTTCGAATTACAATCAAATGCTTAGGCCAGCAGTCGTTTTCGTATCAGATGGATCTCCACGACTGGTTGTAGCAAGAGAATCATACGAAGATTTAGTAAGACGTGACATTTAACATATTAAAGAAGTTAAAACAGTACCTGACTACGGTCTTTCGCCAAGTACTGTATGAGTATGGAATTAGCTAATGTCAACATAGGACTTCTAGGCTGCGGAACGGTCGGAGCCTCTTTGTGTAAATTAATCGATGAGCAGAGCGAAGCTATTGCCGAACGCACAGGACTAACACTCAATGTTGTCATGGTGGCTGTCCGCGACGTTTCGCGATCGCGAGATGTTCCTATAGATCCTTCTGCATTTACTGACGATTCGAATTTAGTTATTGAGAGTCCTGACGTGGACGTTGTCGTTGAAGTGATGGGAGGAATTAATCCATCTAAAGAACTGATTCTAAAAGCTCTTGAACTTGGGAAACCTGTAGTTACAGCAAATAAGGAACTTTTGGCTACTCATGGAGATGAGTTGTACTCTTCAGCTAAACAATCTGAAGTTGATCTTTTATTTGAAGCTGCTGTTGCAGCTGCGATTCCAATCATCCGTCCGTTGCGTGAATCTTTAGTAGGTGAACCAATTACACGAGTGATGGGAATAGTAAATGGAACCACAAATTTCATTCTTACGAAAATGACTGAAGAGAATATGCCATACGCAGACGCTCTCGACGAAGCGCAAAAACTTGGTTATGCAGAAAGCGACCCAACAGCTGATGTTGAAGGTCATGATGCAGCTGCGAAAGCTGCAATAATTGCAAGTCTTGCATTCGGAGGTCAGGTCACACTCGGTGACGTCCATGTTGAGGGGATCACAAAGATAACTCCTGAGGACATAGATTTTGCTCATCGTTTGAATCATTGCATAAAGCTTTTAGCAATCGCAGAAAAACAAAAAATTGATGGTGAAGATGCCTTATGCGTTCGCGTTCACCCAAGTATGGTCCCTTTAACGCACCCTTTAGCCACAGTTCGAGAAAGTTTCAACGCCATTTTCGTCGAAGGTGATGCAATGGGAGAGTTGATGTTTTACGGAAGAGGCGCTGGAGGTGAACCTACAGCATCAGCGGTACTTGGCGACTTGATCGATGCTTCTTGTAATTTAAAAAGATCTAATAGTGCTTCAATTGGCGAATTCAAACCTATGAGAATTTCACCAATTGCAGAGCTAGAAAGTCAGTATTTCCTAGAAGTGGAAGTTGATGACCAACCAGGTGTGCTTGCACAAGTGGCTACTGTTCTCGGAGAACACCACGTCTCAATAAGGTCGATGGAACAAGAGGGTCTTGATAGTGAAGCAAGACTGATTTTTATTACGCATAAAGCTTTCGAGAGTGATTTTCAAGCCGCGACCGATGCTTTGAATGAGCTAGAAACAGTTAGAAGTGTAGGTACTGTGCTCAGGGTTATTGGCATCGATTGAGTCAAGGGGTTCGAGTGAAGTACGTAAGTACAAGAGGTTCAGCGCCAGAAAAAAACTTTAGTGGAGCTTTGCTGACAGGTCTCGCCGATGACGGAGGTCTATACGTTCCAGACGAATGGCCAACATTAAAAGGTTCAGGTAGTGGCGACTATTTAGAAACAGCCTTTGAGGTTATGAACCTTTTTACAGCAGAAAGTCTTAATCAAGAAACGTTAAAAAAAATTATAGATGAAGCCTATAAGTCTTTCGATGCGCAGGAAGTTGTTCCTTTAATCGAATTAGATGAACAACTTTTCTTGATGGAATTATTCCATGGGCCCACTCTTGCATTCAAAGATATAGCCCTCCAACTGGTTGGTGGGCTATTTGATTACGAATTAAATAACCGAGGAGAGCATCTTACGATCGTAGGGGCAACTTCTGGGGATACAGGTTCTGCGGCAATTGAAGCTTGTAAAGATCGTCAGAATCTAGACATCGTGATTCTTCACCCTTCGGACAGAGTTTCTGAAGTGCAACGGAGACAGATGACTACAGTCGATTCTTTCAATGTTCATAATGTTGCGATTGAAGGAACTTTCGATGATTGTCAAGACTTGGTTAAAGCGATGTTTAATGATCTTGAATACAGAAACAAATTGAGATTAGGTGCTGTTAATTCAATTAACTGGGCGAGGGTCATGGCTCAGATCGTTTATTACGTGGTGGCTTCAGAAAGATTGGGTTCACACGATCAGCCAGTAATCTTTTCAGTCCCAACTGGAAATTTTGGAAATGTATTTGCTGGCCACGCGGCGCGAAATTGTGGTCTAAACATTCCCAAATTATTGGTTGCAAGCAATAAAAACGATATTCTCACTCAATTTTTTACTTCAGCTGAAATGAAAATTGACGAAGTCATACCAACCCTTTCTCCAAGTATGGATATTCAAATCTCATCTAATTTAGAAAGACTCATTTTCGAATTATTTGAAAGAGACGGGACGAAGGTAAAGAACCTTTTAGAAAAGTTCCGAGCCGATGGAAGCGTTAAAGTCGACTCTGATACCGAAGCCAAGTTCTCCAATAGTTGGGCAGCGTACAGTTTCGATGATGAAGAAGTAATCAAGTGCATTTCTTCAGAATCAGAAAGATCAGGCGTTATTCTCGACCCTCATTCTGCAATAGGGGTTTTAGCTGCCCGTTCTCATCGAGATAAACAAATCGATCCTGAAATTCCAATTGTTTCTTTGGCTACGGCACATCCAGCTAAATTTCCCAAAGCAGTCGAAAGAGCATTGGGGGACTGTCCACCTCTTCCAGATCGTCTAGCGGATTTACACGAGCGTCCTGAGTTCTTTACCCGACTGCCGAATGATTTAGAAATCGTGAAAGATCACGTGACCAGTTGCTCCAGAATAGATGAAAAATAATGAAGATGAAAAAGATTCTTGTCAGGATCAGAAAAGTATGAAATATGTGATTTGCGTGCCAGACGGTTGTGCTGACTTACCAGTTCCGGAACTCGACGGAAGGACTCCTTTAGAGGTAGCTAATATGCCAAATCTTGACTCTCTTGCTGCTAAAAGCATTTTAGGCAGGGCAGAAGTAATTCCAAGTGGCATGCCTCCGGGAAGTGATGTAGGCAACATGTCGATTTTTGGCTACGACCCAAGTCAATATCACACAGGGCGAGCCCCGATCGAGGTTGCTGCGCTTGGAATCAAATTAAGGCCAGATCAAACGGCGTTCAGGTGCAATTTTGTGAAAGTAGTTGATGGAGTGATGATTGATTATGCAGGCGGAAACCCTTCTTCAGATGAAGCTGAGAAGGTTATTGCTCAATTAAATCGAGAATTAGGAAATCCTGACGAGGGTATTTCCTTTTTACCAGGTGTCAGTTTTCGAAACGCAATGATCGCCCCTATGGATTTCGTTGATGCGGTTTGTGTACCCCCACATGATTTAACAGGTGATCCAGTTGTATTGCCTTCTGGGAGATCAGGACAAAAAATTTCTGACCTTATGGCTGCATCTGAAGAAATATTGGCCGCATCTAATTTAGAGGCAACGGGGATTTGGTTATGGGGTCAGGGAACGCAACCCCAATTGCCATCATTTAGTGAAGTCAATGGAGTGAATGCAGGTTTAGTCACAGCAGTTGATCTTGTTAGAGGTATTGGGAAGTTAGCCGAAATGAAAGTATGCGATATTCCGGGTGCAACCGGTTGGTATGACACAGATTATGAAGGGAAGAGAGATATGGCTCTAAGAGAGTTGGAGGGCGGTTTAGACTTATTCATAATTCATGTTGAAGCTACTGATGAAGCTGGTCACGCTGGAAATGTTGAAGCTAAAGTCGAATCTCTCGAAAATTGGGATAGCCGGATTTTGAAAGGGTTGATTTCCGGCTTAGAGGATTTAGGACCATGGAGAATGTTGATGCTTCCTGATCATGCAACTCCTTTGACGCTTCGGACGCATACGCCTGATCCCGTTCCTTATCTCCTGTTTGATTCAGAAAAAGATTCGGATGGTGGTGTTTTCACTGAGATTGGCGTTTCGGAGATGCCTTTGACTCAGGGGTATCAGCTTATGAAAGCTCTTTTAGCCAACTAAATAAAAGGTTTTTGCAGAAAAAAAAGCAAAAACTGTTTTTAACTAAGGTTTTGCGTTGTTGACTAGTTGCGCTTCGCATACAGTACTAGGTGTCGTTAAGGCCAAGGGCCTGATTGACATTCATCAGGTCTGATGGTTACACGAGTGTACGACCCAGAGCGTGTTTCGTTTTAACGGCAATTCAATTTCGGTGTTAAACCAATTTTCTAGAGGGGTTTAACCCAACAACACACAGAACACAGAGGTGTTTAAGTATGGACTCGACTGAGTTACAAAGCGATTCATTGGAAGCCAAAGGGCGAGATGAACTTATTACAATTGCCACGGCTTTAGGAGGGAAACCTGCTTCACGTGCCAGAAAAGCGGAGATAGTTGAGTTGATCCTTGATTTGGCTTCTGGAGGTACTTCTTCTTCGACTTCAAAAACTGAAGAGTCGGAAAAAGAGACAACTGCAAGTGATCAAGAAGCAACCACTACAAAAGATCAAGAAGAACCGCCAGCTGATTGGGAGGTTGCTCTCAAGAGTGAGAATGAAGTTGAGGAAGAGATCAAGGACGACGATTCCAGCAAAGACGACGATTCCAGCAAATCTGTGAAACCTGAAACTTCGAGTAATGCTAGTAGTAGCAGAACATCTTCAAGTAGAGATTCTGAATCAAGAAGTTCTAGCAACAATCGAGAAAAACGTAGTAATGAATTCACGGAACCAGGAAACCGCCGCCGCCGCCGCCGTGGTAGGCCAGATGGCCAAGATGATTCCTGGGATGGTGAACCTGTTTCGATAGAAGGTTATTTGGACTTACGTAATGAAGGTTATGGCTTTTTGAGAACAACAGGATTCCGCCCTTCAAAACAAGACGCTTATGTATCCGTGAAACAGGTCAAGCAATTTGATCTTCGACGCGGAGACTACTTGGTTGGTAGGGCAAGGCCGGCAAATAGAAGTGAAAAAAACCCTGCTTTGTTGAGATTAGACACTGTAAATGGGAACCCGCCCGAAGATGCGCTGAAACGTCCTCATTTCGAAGATCTGACACCTCTCTTTCCAGATGAACGGTTAAACCTCGAATTAGCTGCTGACCCATCTAATATGACTGCTCGCATCGTTGACCTGTTATCCCCAATAGGTAAGGGACAAAGGGGCCTTATCGTCTCACCGCCGAAGGCTGGTAAGACAACAATCATGAAACAAATCGCTAGATCAATAGAGACAAATAACCCTGAAGTTAAATTGATTGTATTACTAGTTGACGAAAGACCTGAAGAAGTCACTGATATGAAAAGGTGGCTTATGAAGGGTGAAGTTGCCGCTTCAACTTTTGATAGACCGGCTGAAGAGCACACTGCTATTGCCGAAGTAACCATAGAAAGAGCTCGAAGACTTGTTGAATATGGTGAAGACGTAGTGATCATTCTTGATGGAATCACACGATTAGCTAGAGCATATAATTTGGCCGCTCCAGCGACAGGCCGAATCATGTCTGGTGGTGTTGATAGTGGGGCTTTGTATCCGCCAAAGAAATTTTTTGGTGCTGCTAGAAATGTTGAAGAAGGTGGCTCTTTGACTATTTTGGCCACAGCTTTAGTGGAAACAGGATCAAAGATGGATGAAGTAATTTTCGAAGAGTTCAAAGGAACAGGAAACATGGAGCTTCGTTTGGACCGAAGAATAGCTGAAAGACGCGTGTATCCCGCTATTGACGTGAATGCCTCATCAACTCGTCATGAAGAACTCTTATTTGATCGCAAGCAATTAAACCAAGTGTGGAAATTAAGACGAGTTTTAAATGGTTTAGCATCTGACGGGGATAATGGTTCAGGCGCAGGCCTGGAGCTACTCATCGATCGACTAAAGACTTTTCCTAATAATGACGAATTTTTGGCAGAAGTTGCTAAAGGTCCGTCAATTGAAGCTTCTTGAATTTAAATGAAGGTTGCTAATAGTAAACAATTCCAACAGACTGGACTGCTATGAGATCTGAAATACATCCTGAATATAGAACGGTTGCGTTCCAAGACACTAGTGAAGGAACCACCTTTTTGATTCCTTCAACAGCTGAGACCGCAGAAACAACACTTGTTGACGGGGTTGAGTACCCGTTGGTCAAAGTTGAAGTTTCATCTGCGAGTCATCCTTTCTTCACCGGCAAAATGCAGATTATTGATACAGCTGGTCGAGTTGAAAGATTTGAACGTAGGTACGGCAAAGGTCGTAAAAAGGGTTCTGAGTAGAAACCAGCTACAGATAATACTTGTAGAAAATTGCCTTTAGACGAAGAACAACGGTTATCTCTAAACCGAAGTAAATTACGAAAAATTCTTTCCGGAGAAAAGAGTCAAGAACTCGGAAATTTGACTGATGCCTCTGGAAATGGAATTCGGAACAATTCGACCTTATGGATAATAGCTGACGAAGAAACCCCAGAAAGCCTGTTGGGTGCCTCTCTCCTAGAGTTAACCACTCAGGGTGAACTTGACTTGATTATCTTTTTTGAGAACTTGCAAAACGCTCAAATAACACAAAGACGGGCGAGTATTTTGAATCCACCACCCAGCATTTTCTTCCTTTCTGATGGAGAGCCTATTTCTGTGGAACCTATCGCTATCGAAGCTAGAGACAGTGTGCAAACTGCGCCTTCTGAGTTTGACGAACTATGTTTGAAATTTGGACTGCAATCAATTTGTGAGTGTGGGACATGGAAGGGTGAGATTTTAGGACTTGAAGTAATGAGAGTTACCAATGGGGAAATTGAAGTGGGAGTTGGGAAGTTCGACCGCGAAGCTAATTCACTAATGGGTAGCGGCAGACCTTTATCAGAAGTTCTTGCATCAGCAGTAGAAATTGTGAGTTCTTCTCGAAATCCAGAGTCTGGGTTCCATCCACTATCGAGACTCGCGCGAGAAAGATGGCTTAGAGCAGATGCCTTAGCTGATCCAGAAATGTTCGGTTTTGAAAATTTGACTTGCGTTGACCCACCCAGAGAAAGGGAGTCATTACGTGAGACAATGCCAGCAGCAGCAATCGGTATTGACAAGATGGGCGAAAGGGTTCTTATTGTTTTCTCAGTTGGTGTTGATATTTGCCTGGTTTCATTTATTGCAGATCTAATTTTGATTGAACGACCGGACCGTGTTGAAGTGGTACTTCCTGAGAAAGATATTTTAGTTCCGGTGGAAAAATGCCTTAGCTATTTAGATGTTCCTTTAAGTATTAAAGGGGTTGCAGGAGGATGGGAAACACCAACTGTTTAAATTGTTTTTTGTGTAAAAGTAGAATGCGATATTGCAGCAAGTCACATACCGGTACCCTGAATTAATGATCGATCAAGTAAAAGCTTTGATTTCCGAGTTTGAAGATGTTGAAAAACGACTAGCTGAACCTGAGGTTGTTTCTGACCCTAAGTTATTAGAAACTCTTGGTCGAAGGCATAAAGAGTTAGGAAATGCTCTTTCAGCTGGACGACCTCTTCAAGCCGCATATGAAAATCTTGAGACCGCAAAAGAATTGATGGATGTTACTGAAGGTGATGAACGTGATCAGCTTCAAGAGGAATTAACAGAATTAAAGACTGAGATTGCAGAATTAGAAACCCAGTTACGCGTTTTCTTGTTGCCACAAGACCCGAATGACGGGAGAACAGTAATCATAGAAATTAGAGGTGCAGAGGGTGGAGAAGAAGCTAATCTTTTCGCACGCAATCTGAGAGACATGTATGTAGCTATTGCCACCACCAAAGGGTGGACCGTCGAACCTCTTGAGAGCAAAGAATCTGATATGGGTGGATTCACAGAAGTGGTGTTTTTAATTCGAGGTGAAACAGCTTGGACTAACTTAAAACACGAAGGAGGAGTTCATCGTGTTCAAAGAGTGCCCGTCACTGAGACTCAAGGGCGCGTGCATACATCATCTGCAACTGTGACCGTCTTGCCGGAAGCAGATGAAGTAGAGATAGCTATAGAAGAAAAAGATTTACAGGTGGATGTTTATAGGTCGTCTGGTCCCGGTGGACAGTCGGTCAACACTACAGATTCAGCTGTTCGTATTACTCACCTACCAACCGGTTTAGTTGTAACTATGCAAGATGAGAAAAGTCAACTTCAGAACAAAACAAAAGCTTTACGTGTTCTAAGAGCCAGATTGTTCCAGATCGAACAAGAACGTCAACAGTCAGAGGCGGCATCAGCTAGACGAGATCAAGTAGGTGGTGGCGGAAGATCAGAAAAAATAAGAACGTATAATTTTAAAGAAAATCGGGTTACTGATCATCGAATAGGGCTTACGCTGCACCGCTTGGACAGGATTCTCGCAGGAGACCTTGATGAGGTTGTCGAAGCTTTACTCATAGCAGAAAGAGATCGACAACTAGCTGAGAGTTTTGATTAATCGGCAGCATCAATGGATAGAGAGTTTTTTAGTCAAGATGCGTCGGTGAATTGGGAGGAATTACTCTTTGAAACAGGGCGAACACTTAATGGCGATAATGCTGAACTTGAAGCGAAATGGATGATTGAGGAAGTTTCCGGAGTAAAAGATTCAGATGACTATAAAGAACAGGCTAAACCTATTCAGTTAAAAAGATTGAATAGTTTGATTGAGAGGCGAGTAGCCGGTGAACCTCTTCAATATGTTCTTGGAAGGTGGCAGTTTAGAGAACTCGATTTATTTGTAGACGACAGGGTTCTGATACCACGGCCAGAGACCGAAATTTTAGTTGGCTACGCATTGGAAGAATGTGCGAGCAAGAAGAGTGATTTAGATTTAACGCAATCTCTAAACGTCGTAGATTTAGGTTGCGGTTCAGGTGCTATAGGACTTTCGATAGTTAGAGAGACCCAAAATGTGTCCGTGTGGTGTACAGACATTTCAGAAGGAGCTATTTCAGTGACTCGTGCCAATCTCGCAGGCTTAGGAATGGCAGGTCAAAGAGTTTCGGTTAGTCAAGGATCTTGGTTTGAAGCTTTGCCAGAAGAAATGTTAGGAAAATTTGACATTATTATTTCCAACCCTCCCTATATAGGTGACAGCGAAGAATTGCCAATAGAAGTAAGTGAATGGGAACCTTCTTCCTCTTTACGCTCTGGACCTCTAGGGACAGAGGATTTAAGTTTTCTATTAAATAATTCGATTGAGTGGATGTCTACAGAAGGGCTATTAATTTTAGAATTAGCGCCTATGCAGGCAGATGCAATGGTTAAAGAGGCTAAGAATCTAAATTATAGAGAAGTTCAGTTGCAGCATGACTTAACAGGTAGAGAGCGTGTTTTGATGGCAAAAAAACCGCTATGAATTATTTCTTAGATTTAGATTCAGATTTTGAGTTAGCAGTTTCTGAGGCTTCTCAAGTATTGAAAGAGGGGAGATTAGTTCTATTTCCAACTGACACAGTTTATGGAGTGGCGGCCATCCCGACTAATAAGAGTGCTGTTGAAGAGATATTTCAACGCAAAAATCGTTTAGATGATCAAGCGTGTGCTGTTCTGGTTTCAGAGGCTTCGCAAGCTTCAGAGCTTGTTGTTTCTTCAGCAGAGTTTGAACTTTTATCTCAAAAATTTTGGCCAGGGCCACTCACAGTTGTAATTGAACGAGCAAAACATTTGGATTACTTCTTAGGTGGTGATGAAAGCTCGATAGGAGTTAGGTGCCCTGATCATGATTTTGTTCGATCCTTAACAGAGGTTGTAGGACCTTTAGCTGTTACGTCAGCAAATAGTTCAGGTGTAGAAACGCCAGAAAACGCTAAGGAAGCAGCAGAACAATTAGGTGAAAATTTGTTGGTCGTAGATGGGGGGAAGTGTAAAGGCAAACCATCAACCGTTGTTAATTTATTGGCAAATAAAACTGAGATTCTTCGAGAAGGGGCTTTAGGTTCAGAAGATCTAATCGCTGCAGGTCTTCGGCTGCATGAAGGCTAGTCTATTGTCATGAAAGTAATAGCAATTGGGTGTGATCACGCAGGTTATGAGCTTAAAGAACGTCTGAAGAGTGAACTCAGTGAAATGGGTCATGAAGTTATTGACTGTGGTACGGACTCAACCGAACGAGTTGATTACCCTGATTACGGATTTGCAGTTGGCAGCAAGGTTTCGGAAGGTCCCGCAGATTTAGGAGTTGCGGTTTGCGGTTCTGGTATAGGAATTGGAATAGCAGCAAACAAAGTTTCTGGTATCAGAGCAGCGACTGTAAATGATGTCGAAACCGCAAAGTGGGCGAAGGCTCACAATAATGCAAATGTTCTCTGTTTTGGAGAACGTCTGATTGATCCAGAAGTTGCTGTTGAGGCATTGAGTGCGTGGTTAAATGAAGAATTTGAAGGCGGACGCCACGAAGCACGAGTGGCCAAGCTTGACTCCAAGATCGACCCCTAAAGGCTGGTTTATAAATGGCATTTGTGAACAGCATTCGTTCTGTTGTCAAGTTGCGGAAGTTGGAGATCAACAGAACAAAACGACTTCTTAGAAAAGTTGCAAACGTTGAAGATCTGAGGAAATTGGCTAAACGGCGTCTCCCAATAGGAGTTTTTGACTATATAGACGGTGGCGCAGAAGATGAAATCACGTTGCGAAAAAATGTCGAAGCTTACAGAAAGGTTTCATTCAAACCCAGAGTGTTAAGAGACATGGCGAATATCGATACGTCCACTTCTTTGTTCGGCCGTAAGCTAGCTTTCCCTCTTGTTCTGGCACCAACAGGTTTCACTCGAATCGCACATTCTGAAGGAGAATTAGCGGTTGTTAAAGCAGCAACTCGGGCGGGTATTCCATTTACCTTGTCAACAATGGCCACACGTTCCATAGAGGAATGTGCTTCAGTAGCCGAGAGCGATACTCGTCTTTGGTTTCAGATATACACGTGGAGGGACCGATCTGTTGTTAAAAACCTTGTTGAAAGAGCCGACGCTGCAGGTTTTGAAGCAGTGTGTCTCACCGTTGACACTGCAGTTCTTGGACGCCGAGAGCGTGATGTGCGACGAGGATTTACTTTGCCACCTGAAGTCGGTCTTGGAACGATCATTGATGGTGTGAAAAATCCGGGCTGGACATGGGATTTTTTAACAGCAGATCCGATTCGTTTCGCAAATGTTGAAGGCCTCACTTCTATTGATGGTTCAACAGCAGTTGATCTTGCAGAACATATGAAATCCCAGTTCGACCCCGGCCTTTCTTGGAAGGACGTGGAATGGCTTAGATCGATTTGGAAAGGTCCAATTTTGATCAAAGGAATCCAAACTGTCGAGGATGCTTTAATTGCCGTTGATTCAGGTGTGGAGGCAATTGCAATCTCTAATCATGGAGGAAGACAACTAGATGAGGCGCCTGCACCATTCGATCTACTACCAGAAGTTGCTGAAGCGGTTCAAGACCGTTTAGAGATTATTTGTGATGGCGGGGTTCGTAGAGGTTCGGACATAGTGAAGGCGATTTCGCTAGGAGCTAATGCAGTCATGGCTGGAAGACCTTACCTTTATGCTCTAGCAGCATGTGGTGAAAGGGGAGTTGACCATGTTCTAGATTTGCTTCACGAAGGAGTTGAAAGAACAATGGCTTTAACCGGAGCTGCTTCAGTAAACGATTTATCGGAAGAATTGATTAAGAGAGCAGACTAAAACAGTCTCATTCTCATTGATCAGTAGGAGCTTCGAGAATCCCTACAAGCATGTCAATCAAATTTTCTTTATATTCTGAATTATTCAACAACATTTGCAACCCAGCTTCTAAAGAACGAGCCCTTTCTGAAAGAGATGACGTCATTAATTGCATCATTGCAATAAGACGTTCCTGCCTAACAGGGATCGGTAAGTACACCGGTCGATTTTCGAGCAACTCTAAGGCTTTAGCGAGATGAGGTGAAGAAAGATTTCCTGAAAGATTCCTCCAGTTTGAGAATTGATCTGATAACTGGGAAATTATTTGAAGGTAACGACACCCGCTTTGAGTCTCCAGGCAACTAACCATCGGAACCACTAGCGAGCCCACTAGTGCCCTAGTGGGGGATTGTTCATCAAGCGGTAAGAGAAGTTCTCCTCTGTGTTCATCTATGGGTTGACCGTGTGAAGTGAGGATGCCTTCAAGTAGACCCTCTCTTGAACCAAAGTGGTACGTAACAGCAGAGGTATTTCGTTGGTCAGCAGCAACTACAATTTCTTGAACTTGAACTTGCCAAATCCCTTTTAACGCAAAGAGCCTTTCAGCTTCTAATAGCAGTTGTTCGCGTGTTTTGACGCTACTTCTAGGCACCTATCCGAGTGGCAATAGAGCATTTGAAGGTAGAACTGAAACCGATATGTCTTCTGGAAGTTCATATTGGAAGTCAGGAAATCTCCTTTGTGCTTCTGCTCGATAGTGGTCTGTTGAATGAATAGGATCCTTATCGAATTCAGGGATTACACGTTGTCCAAAAACTTCTAGCATTTCTAGCACTTGCTCATGAGCCATTCCTTCGATTGGCAATCCGAACACAACTTGATCACAACCTACTTCTTGATAGCGAACTACTTGTTCACAAACTTCTTCAGGTGTTCCACAAAGTATGTATCCCTCATCAATTGCCCAATCGAGCATTTCATCGGTCCAGTTCGGGTCTATTGGGGCATCAGGCCAAACCACAGCATCGGGGGATTTTGGCATCGTGTCGTGATACATGTTGACCATGGTCACTAAGTAGCCCCTACCTTTTGTTTTAGCGATCGCTCTTGCTTCATCTCGATTTTCAAGGCAAATAACAGCATTGGTCATCATGACATTGTCATTTTTAAACTGACCAATTTGCTCTACGGGATCTTGAATTGCTTCCTTGTATGTGTCAACACGTCCTTTGAGGTTATGAATAGGTTCGAAGTTGAAAGCTATGGCACCTATACCAAGTGACCCTGCTTTTGCAAATGTTGATGGGTTTCCGCAAGCCACCCAAAGAGGGGGGTGTCCTTTGCCGTATGGTTTTGGAAGGATATTGTGTGGAGTTGGAACAGTAAAAAATTCTCCTTTGAAGTCGTAATCTCTCTGTTCCCACATACGGGGTATTTCACGAATAACTTCATCCCATTGCGCCTTAGTTTCACTTGGATCAGCAACATTAAAACTCAGAAGTTCATGGCTTCCTGCGCCACGTCCTGTTCCAAATTCAAAGCGATTTTCTGTTACGTGGTCAAGCATCGCGGCTCTTTCGGCAATACGGACCGGATGTTCTTTATTTGTCGGCAAGCTTGTGATCGCTGAACCAAGATGTATGTAGTCTGTTTGCGCTGCCACCCAACCCATTAATGGTGAGGGAGCGGACATGTGGCTGTATTCAGTAAGAGCATGATGCTCACCAAACCACATATATTTCCAGTTGTTTTTATCAGCGACGACTCCGTAACTTGCTTCGCGCATTAGTTCGGTGTGTTCTGATTCTGTGTCGTGGGCGGCAGGTCCAGGTATGTAACCGTTACTAAAAATTCCGAATTCCATGGAAACCCCTTTATTTAATGGCTTCCATTAGTATGTCTGATTTTGACTGTTATGTCAAGGCCAATGGTGTGGTTGCTTGTATGTTCAAAATGTAAGAAACAATATTGAGAAATTTATATGAGAACTCAACTTGTAATATCAGGCCAAGAATTACGGATATCTGATGAAGAAACCCTTGTAGGTTCTTGGAAAAAAAGTTTAGAAAAAGAGCCAGAACGAAAACTGTTTTCTTTCAATGGTCGTGAAATAGACCGAGGAACTTTTTTAGATCTGACTTCCAAAACAGCATCGGATTTAGCTAATTCCGGTCTTATTCCTGGGGATCGAATTCTAATTTCCGGAGAAAATTCACTGGATTTAGTCATTGCCCACGTTGCGTGTTTAAGACTCGGTCTCATCATCGTGCCTGTTAATAGCTCTTACAGGGAGGCCGAACTGAAATTTCTTATTGAAGATGCTAGACCACGTGCAGCCTTAGTAGATCAGAAAGAATGGCACAAACTTTTAAATTCAATAGATTCTGATTTATTTATTTCACCTACAGCAGTTGAAACAAGAAGTGGTCGTATGCCAGATTTGGATCTCGCTAAACCAGAAGATCCAGCTTTGATTGCATACACATCAGGGACTACAGGTAAACCAAAAGGAGCTATCCATAGTCAGAGATCCTTATTAGCTGGAGCCCTTTCAGTTGCTCGAGCATGGGAATGGACAGAATCAGATTGTCTCTTATTGTGTCTCCCTTTATTCCATATTCATGGAATGGGTATTGGTTTACACGGGACATTGCTTGTTGGAGGCTCAGCGGTTTTGCAGAAAGGTTTTGACAAAGATTTGGTCTTTTCTGAGATGGCCGCGAATAATTGTTCAATGTTTTTTGGGGTGCCAACCATGTACCACAGGCTTGTTGAAGATGAAAGAGTCAGTCAACTAGCTTCATTACGCTTATGTATTTCTGGCTCTGCACCTTTACCAGCAGATCTGCATCAACAGTTAAAAGATAAAGGAGGAGTTGACGTACTGGAACGTTACGGAACCACTGAGACGATGCTGACGATTTCTAACCCGTATTCAGGTGAGCGACGTGCCGGTTCAGTTGGATTCCCTCTGCCCGGTGTAGAGATTCAAATAGATCCAGAAAGTAAAGAGATACTAGTTCGTGGTGAATCTGTTTTTAAAGGGTATTGGTCGAAAGAGCAGGAAACTAATGAGTCTTTTAAAGAAGGGTGGTTTAAAACAGGTGACGTAGCAGAGATTGCTGATGATGATTACGTATCAATTAACGGTCGCATTAAAGAGATGATAATTACTGGTGGTTTAAATGTTTACCCTCAAGAAGTTGATGAAGTAATACAGTTGCATCCCGATATTGCTGAAGCGGCAGTGTCAGGGATGGAATCTAAAGAGTGGGGAGAGGAAGTTGTAGCTTGGATCGTAATGGAAGAAGGAGTTGACAGTATTAATATCGACGAAGTCAGAAAATATGCCTCACAATATTTAGCTTCTTACAAAATTCCTAAAAGATTAGTAATTGTGAAAGAATTGCCTAGGAACTCACTTGGTAAGATTTTGCGACACGAGTTAAAAGAAAAAGGGGTTATTGATGGAAAGTGAAAATAGTCCGAGTCATGTGGCATTTCATTTTGACGTCATGTGTCCATGGGCATATCAAACATCGATTTGGATGCGTGAAGTTAGAGACAGGTTAAACATAGAAGTTGACTGGTGTTTTTTTAGTCTCGAAGAAATTAATAGAGATGAAGGTAAGAAACATCCATGGGAACGTGAATGGTCTTATGGATGGTCAATGATGCGAATAGGAGCGTTTCTTAAAAGAATTGACCCAGCTCTAAATGATGCTTGGTATTTGAAATCCGGAACAGCTCTCCATATAGAGGGACGTAAACCTCATGATCCTGATGTAGCTCGCTTGCTTCTGACAGAAATGGATCAAGACCCACAGATAGTTGAAGAAGCACTTACCGACCTGACAACACATGATGATGTGAAAAGAGATCACGAACTCGTCGCATCTTTAGGGGGTTTCGGCGTTCCAACACTTGTCTTTAGCAACAATGAAAGGATCTTTGGACCGGTATTAATAAATCCTCCAACAGGTGAAAAGGCGGAAAAATTATGGCACTTAGTAACTGGATGGCTGGAATTTCCTCATTTGTACGAGATGCAAAGACCTAAAATGCCTCTTGATCTTGAAATAATAAGCGACACATTCAACCCTTATGTTGAAGCAAGAGATTGGGAAACAAGAGCGAATCCAACACCGTAAATAGGAGTGAAAATGAGTATAAACAAAACCCAGATTGTTGAAGGACTCAATCAGATTTGGGGAAAATGGAGTCATTTCGGCTCAGAATTGAATGAAGACCAGTGGCAAACATCAAGCCGTCTTCCTGGTTGGACTGTTAAAGACAACTTGTCTCACATCGTCGGAGGTGAATATATGTTGAGTGGCCGAAAACTGCCAGAAGCAGAAATATCGGCTGAGCATGTAAAAAATCCGGTAGGAGAGGCAAACGAAAAAGCACTTCATAGTTTCCGTGAAAAACAAGGTAATGAGGTTCTCACTTTGTTCAATGAAATAACAGCTGAACGATTTCAAGTCTTGTCAGAAATGAGTGAAGAAGAATTTCAAGCTGTTGGGTGGACACCTGCTGGAGAAGCACCATATGGAAGGTTTATGCAAATCAGAGTCTATGATGCATGGTTGCATATGCAAGATTGTAGGGAACCTCTAGGCCTTCCTGGAGATGAGGATGGTTTACCGGCCGAAATCGCAATTGATGAAGTTTCTTCCGCTGCTGGATACATAGTCGGCAAAAAAGGCGGAGCCCCAGAAGGCAGCCGTGTTCAAATCCTTATTTCAGGACCTGTTGAGAGAACTCTAAGAGTTGAAGTGAAGGAAGGGCGGGCATCACTAGTGGAAACTTTCGACGAAGACCCAACTAGTACTTTGACATTGTCATCATTAGATTTCACCGCTTTAACGGGAGGACGTGACGATTCGACAATGTATATAGAAGATGGTCGGGTAGTCCTAGGTGGTGACCTGGAAGTAGCGAGACGAATAGCAGAAAACCTTGCTTATACGATTTAGGAGGATTTAAAGATGTCTTTTCGTCAAAAGTTTTTAAACATACCTGAAATTGAAGATTCCCTGCCTGGACGCTCAACGCCGATCTCTATATCAGGCGTACATGCATTAAATGGCAAAACGATTACGCCACCTTTTTCGGAAGAAATGGATTCATTGGTAGTTGGAATGGGTTGTTTCTGGGGAGCGGAAAGAGTTTTTTGGCAACTGGATGGGGTATGGGTTACGGCAGTTGGATACAGCGGTGGACATACACCTAATCCGACTTATGAAGAAGTTTGCTCAGGGTTAACTGGACATGCAGAGGTTGTGTTGGTGGTCTTCCAGAAAGAATTGCTTGATTTAGAAGATCTATTAAAGATTTTCTGGGAAAGTCATGATCCAACTCAAGGGATGAGACAAGGAAATGACATCGGCACACAATACAGGTCAGGAATTTGGGTGACGGATCAAGATCAGTTAGTCAAGACTGAAAAAAGTCTAAAAGCCTATGAAGAATCATTACTTGTTTCTGGTTTTGAGGAGATCAAAACCACGGTAGAAATTCAAAAAGATTTTTACTATGCGGAGGAATACCACCAACAATATTTACATAAGAACCCGAATGGATACTGTGGCATTGCTGGAACAGGTGTGCTTTGCAAGTAGATAATCAAAATTTCGGACACAGCCATTCGATCTTTAAAAAGTCTCACTTATGTCTTTGTGATTTAGGCTTCCGTGTAGGGGGAAATGATGAGTGAATTTTTACTCGATCAAAAATTGGTTGATCGATTAGTCGCAGATATGGAGTATGAGTTAGACAGGAAAGCTCCACCAGAAAATTTCCCTAAGTTCCCCGATATTCCTTCAGCGCGCTATACGAATGAAGATTTTTATGATTTAGAACAAAAATATTTATGGAATAACAGTTGGTTGGTAGCGGGCCGAGTTGAAGACATACCTGATTCGGGAAATTATTTTCTATTCGAAGAGACCGGAATCCCATTAATAGTGGTGAGAGGGAATGATAATAAAATTCGTTGTTTTTCAAATACATGCACACATCGCGGAGCGCCAGTAGTACGAGAGAAAGAAGGAACTATACGCCATTTGCAGTGTCAGTATCATTCGTGGACATTCGGAATAGACAACGGAGAACTTTTGGCGGTACCAGACGAAAGGGATTTCGTTGATCTTTGTAAGGAAGATCGAGGATTGCCGGAAATAAGTTGTGACACTTGGGGAGGATGGATTTGGATAAATGTAAATCCAGATGCATCTCCTTTAATTGATTTTTTAGGAAAGATTCCAGAAGAAATGGAACAGTATCAATGCGAGAACCTTCGTTTAGTGGGTACAGATCACCGCGAAGTCAATTGCAATTGGAAAGTCGCAATTGAGGCATTTCAAGAGGTCTACCATTTCCGTTTCATACATGATCGCGGGGGATGGACGAGCCTCGATTCGCGTGGAGGAACAATGGGCCTCCTGAAACATGGCAATTCCAGAATGGTCGTTCCACGTTCAAAACAAATGGTAGAGAAGCTTGAAATGGAATCATGGAAAGATTTTAAGATAGTGAAAGATCCATTAGGACTTGAAAATATCTCTACAGTGCATCCCATAGTCCATTGCACTAGCTATTCATTTACTATTTTTCCAAATTTCATTACACCCTTAGCAGCAACAGGCTTTCCCGTGATGCTCTTTTTCCCTGCAGGTATCGATAAAACTAGGATCCGCATATATCACTACGCTCCAGATTGGGGAGATGGAGACCCTCCAGAAGCATGGAAACAACGAATAGCTGAATTTGGTGTAGTGATTGATGAGGATGTTTGGAACCTTGATGCAATGCAGAAAGCTATGGAATCTCCAACTTATGACGGAACACCATTGTGTTATCAGGAAAGACGGATATATAACATGCAAGAAGTAATTGATCGTGTCATAGGGGTTGAAAGAATTCCAACAGATATGACTGTTGCTCAGCTTTTAGACAAATTTATTGAGGAATAAATTTAGGGACTAATTATTCCCGTTTTTTTGAGATTCTCTAATTCTGTTTCGCTGAGCCCAAGTTCTTCAGTAAGAACCTCATTTGTATGTTCTCCGATCCATGGGACCCTCACTTCAGGTCCTTCAGATACTTTTGACATTTTTATCGGATTTCCAGGTATCAGAATGGGCTCGTTTATTCCATCTGTCCTAGGAAATGCCACAATCATATTTCTTTCTTCTAAATGTGGGTCTTTGACAACTTCAGGAACTGTTAAGACAGGTCCCGAAGCCACGTTCGCTTCAGCGAGCAAACTCGAAGTCTCAGATCTAGTTTGGTTTTCAGCCCATTTTTCTAAGGCAGGAATGATTTCAGAATGTAAATGTTCCCCCCAACCTGTGCGTTCTTCGAAGCGTGAGTCTCCGATCCAGTCGGGCCTACCGATCAAATTTGCTAGGTTTTCGAATTGATGCTCTCGCACGATTTGAAGAATTAAATAGCCGTCACTGCAACGGAAAGAAGCTATCACATAAGGCGCTGGGTTCGGTTCGCGCGAGATGCCCATTGAATGGAAATTGATAGCAACATCAGCTAAAGATGCCATGCAATCAAACATAGCTAGGTCTATGTACTGGCCTTCACCTGTAGTCTCTCTATGCCGTAGAGCAGCGAGTATCCCGATCACACCGAATAAACTCGTTGCAATATCACCTACAGCACCCATCGGGTTTACTGCGGGAGGCTCTCCTTCACGGCGTTTGAAATCGTAAAGGCCTGACATTGCCTCAGCGACAGAATTATAAGCAGGCCAGTTTTGGTAAGGCGAATTTCCGGAGTTTCCAAAACCTGAAATAGATATAACAATTACATTTGGGTATTTAGAGTTAATTGACTTGTAATCAAGTCCAAATTTTTTCATCGTCCCGGGTTTAAAATTGTCGCCCACTACATCAAAATTTGGAACTAAACGAAGAAAAAGATCCTGACCTTCTGATGTTGAGAGGTCGATTCCAACGCTTTTTTTATTCAAGTTATTTCGAAGAAAAGTAGCACCAACAGGTCTTCCAGAAGGATCGTCCATAGAGGGCAAGGCACCGCGTGCAGACTCTCCGTTAATTGGGTGTTCGATTTTCACCACTTCAGCACCTAATCGGGCTAGTAATTGAGTCGCAAAGGGTAGAGCTTGCATCTGTTCAGCAGCAAGTATTTTTATACCATCAAGTGGTTTTCCGTACTTTGCGGCATCCTCGTTTGATATCTCTCCTAAATCCATTAAACACTCCTTGTGTCGGGAGAATAAAGATTTAAGCCTAGGATACTTCCTGAAGGTTCATTGGATTGGATTAAGTTGATTCTTACTAATTCAAAATAGGCAATTGGGGGCTTAATAATGGGAGTCCATGGAATTATTTCATATGGCGCCTACATACCTAGAGGTTGCCTGCTGCGTTCATCGATAGCTGAATTCACAGGCAAAGGGTCAAATAAGGGTGCTAGATCGGTTGCGTCTTATGATGAAAATACCACCACTATGGGAGTCGAAGCTGCTCGAAATGCTTTAAAAGATTCAGAAACGGATCCGAAAAAGCTTTGGTTCTCAACTGTTCTCCCTGCATACATGGATAAAACAAATGCAACAAATATCCACTCAGCTCTTCAATTGGACGATTTTGTGGAAGCGGTCGACTTTGGGAATTCAACCCGTTCAGCAATAGGAGCTTTAACTAATGCTTTAGAAAGTGACTTTTCAACTCTGGTAGTCACGGCAGATTTAAGAACAGGACCATCAGGTGGGGCTGAAGAATCGTCCGGTGGAGACGCTTCTACCGCTCTATTGATCGGTACAGATAAACAAGGAGTTTTACTAGCAGAATATTTAGGCGGAGTCACAGTAACATCTGATTTCACTGACAGATGGCGTGTGCCAGGAAGTTCTTATTCTCAAGTGTGGGAAGAGCGGTTTGGGGAACAGGCATACAAGCCACTGGTAGACAGAGCTTGGAATGAAGCTTTAAAGAAAGTCGATATAAAAACCGAAGACATAACCGTGGCTCTTATATCAGGGTTGCATTCTCGTGCTGTAGCCAGATCAATTCCTTTACTTGATGTTGAAGTAGCTGATGATTTGACTGAGCAAATCGGAAATACAGGCGCTGCCCATCCCTCACTTCTTTTGGCTAATTTTCTTGATCAAGCAAAACCAGGTGAGGTAGTTGCGTTAATAGTTTTAGCTGATGGTTGCGACGTTCTTTTTTTCCGAACTACTAAAGAAGTTGAAAATAGGAGAAATTCTGTTCCCATTTCCGAACAAATAGAAAACCAGTCGCCAGTTCCTTACAACAAGTATCTGTCATGGCGCGGATTGTTAGACAGTCAACTTCCGAACCGTCCATCCCCGACGAGGCCTTCCTCGTCAGCTTCTATGAGGCGAAATGACTGGAAAATGGGTTTTGTCGCTTCGAAAGATATAACAACAGGAATAGTTCACATGCCTCCATCTCGTATCGGCATAAAGGGTGGAAATGTTGATGATATGGAACAGTTGCCGATGGCTGACTCGATAGGAACTATTGAGACTTTTACAGTTGACAATTTGGTTTATTCACCAAACTCTCCTGTAGTTTTCGCTGTAGTAAATTTTCAAGATGGGGGACGCTTACCTGTCGAACTTACGGATGCAGACCCGGAGAAAATTGAAATCGGTGACCGGGTTGAAATGACCTTTCGTTGTTTGTATACCGCTGATGGAATCCACAACTACTTTTGGAAAGCAAGACCGGTAAGACGAGAAAGAGAGAAGTCTTAGATGGCATCACATGGGATTAAGGATCAAGTCGCAATTGTAGGAATGGGTTGTACAAGTTTTGGTGAACACTGGGATAAATCACTTGACGATCTCATAATCGAGGCAGCGCAAAAAGCCACAAAATCGGCTGGTATTGAAACTAATTTGATAGATGCTTACTGGTTCGGAACTTCACAGTCAGCGGCATCAGGAATAGCATTAGCTACTCCTTTGAGGCTCTCAGGCAAACCTGTCACACGAGTAGAAAATTATTGTGCCACTGGGTCTGAGTCTCTACGTCAAGCTTGTTACGCAGTTGCTTCTGGTGCGTATGACTCTGCAATGGCACTAGGAGCAGAAAAGGTAAAGGACAGCGGCTATCAAGGCCTCAATGCTTTTCCCATTCCGACTGACGGTACAAACCGAACATTGACAGCAGCTGCCATGTTTAGCCTGATCCTCCCCGCGTACGCCAAACGATATGAAGTTGATGAAGATGAACTCAGATATGTAATTGCCCGCATAGCTCAAAAAAACCATTTCAATGGATCAAGAAATGAACTAGCTCAATTCCGTCGTGAAGTTTCCGCTGAGAAGATTTGTGAGATGCCTTCAATCGCTGGACGCCTTTCAGTTATGGATTGTGCGGGAGTAGCTGATGGGGCAGCTGCAGCCATAGTTGTCAGAGCCGAAGATGCCCACAAGTACACCGACAAACCGCTATATGTAAAAGCACTTTCTGTAGTTGCTGGAGACAGCAGTGGTTTAGTGGATCCAGATTTTGATTTCACCACTCTTCCTGAGTGTGCCACTGCCGCTAAAGATGCCTATGCCCAAGCCGGAATTGAAAACCCGAGAAAAGAACTAGCCATGGCAGAGGTCCATGACTGTTTCACCCCGACAGAAATGATCCTGATGGAAGACTTAGGTTTTTGTGAAAAAGGAACAGCATGGCAAGAAGTGCTTGACGGATCTTTCGATATAGATGGGGAAATGCCTATTAACACTGACGGAGGTCTTAAAGCCTTCGGTCATCCGGTGGGTGCTAGTGGACTAAGAATGTTTTACGAAACGTGGTTGCAACTAAGATCGGAGGCACCTTCCGACAGGTCGGTCTCTCTTGAAAAATCCAAGCAAGCGCTTGTACACAATCTAGGTGGCTATCCAGGTGAGATGGTCTCTTTTGTAGGCATCGTGGGCTCTGAGGTTTCCTGATTAAGGTCCAATACTTGACCAATTATTAATTGCTTCTTCATCCCCGAAACATTCGAGATTTTCCTGTCCTCGACCCCAAAGGTAAAGAAGAATATCTTCCGCTTTACCTCTTACAGCTGCATCCCCTTTACCGTGCTCTCTTGTTACTTCGAGTTCACCGCTGGATGCGGAGACCATCCATTCACCTTCACAATCAGTGCAGTGTAGATGGATCGAATTATTTGGAAAATTAACATCGCTCTCTCTGATTAAAAACAGTTTTTCTTCTATTCCATCAAGAGCCAACAAATTTGAGATTGAGGAACGAACCCCTAAAGCTTCTTCTGCGTCCAAATTGTGAACCGTGTTTTCGTGAGCCATACGTCTTACCCAAAAACCGACAGTTTTGTTTGAGGTCCAAGACCAACAAGGAGACGAAAAATTCTTAATCTGAAAGGCATTTAACAAATGTTCAAGTTGGCTCAAAGGAGAATCTTTCATCTCATCTGATGGAGCTGTTCTTACGGTTTCATCTCCTGCACTGATTTGTGAAGCTCCGAACCACCAAACCATTTTCAAATGGTTGAGAAGTTCTGAATTATTCCATTCGGGACACTTTGGAACATTCGCATCAAGATCTTTTTCAGCAGAATCTATTAGAGATCGGCCAGCCTCTTCAGCTACTACTAGAAGTTCTTTGAGTTCCATATGATTATTCTGATCCAATTTCAGGTCCTTGTTCACGCAGAAAAGCTTCGAATTCGGCAGCCAGATCATCGCCAGAAGGTAAGAGGTTTTCATCTTCATCAATGGTCGTTTCTAGGCGAGTTACATATGCAGTTATTTCATCGTCACTTGCGACGGCAGCGTCTACTTGTTTCTGCCAATCAGCAGCAGGTCCATCAAGTTCTTCGTATTCTGTTGTAACGCCAGTTACCTGCTCGAAGCGTCTAAGAAGAGCACGTGTAGCTTTGGGGTTGGGTGAATCCGGAACATAGTGAGGAACTGAAACTCGAAGTGATATAACTGGAATCTTTGAACGATCGAGCGCATCGTGAAGTACACCAACTATTCCGGTTGGCCCTTGATAGGAAGGCTTTTCTAGATGCAAACGTTCCGCGAGTTCAGGATTAGTACTACTTCCAGTCACAGTTAGAGGTCTGCTATGTGGAGTCATACCAACCATTGATCCAAGTGTGATAACAGATTCAGCATTCGACTTATTAACTATCTCTATTAAGAGTTCGCTAAATGTGCGCCAACGAAGGTGTGGTTCAATCCCTGAAATAGAGAGAAGATCTCTTTCATTTCCGTTGGTTTTTATCGCTACTATTTTATTTTTAGGCCATGTAAGAGCTCTTTCTCCATTTTTGTCAAAACTTATTAGGGGTCTTTCTTGGGTGAAGTCAAAAAAAGTTTCAGAGTCTATTTCCCCCAGATTTTCAGACTCTGACTTTTCCATTAGCCACTCGAGAGCAGAAGTGGCTGAACCACTAGCATCAAAAAGTCCTTTAAAAGCGACAACAAGAACTGGTTTGTTCAAAGAGTCCAGCGAGTCATAATTCCAGATTAATTCATTCACCTAAACAGGATCGCGCAAGATTTGTTCTAATGCACGATCATTCCTTCATTGTTGTGAGATTATTTGACGTGCTTAAGAAATTCCTTGAAGAACCGGGACACAACAACTCATACAGATGGGTGATTTTTTCTGGCGTTTTTGGCGTCTACCTCGGATTCGGCATGGTGGCTATGTCACTAGCTCCTCTGGTTGGTGACATACGAGCAGATTTAAATTTGACTCGCGGAGAAATAGGAATCGCTTTAGGGACATGGCAATTTATATATATAGGCACATCACCAATAGCAGGGCGAATAGTAGATCGTTTAGGTGTGGAGTATTCATTGGCTATTGGAGCTTTTCTAGTTTTTATAAGCGGTATCACACGTTCTCTAGTAGATGATCTCCCAACTTTATGTATGGCAGTTGCTCTTTTTGGAATTGGTGGACCCCTTATATCTGCTTGTGCTCCGACTGCAGCCGGTCTTTGGTTTACAGATGAAAGAGAACGAAAATTTGCAGTTGGAGCCTTTACATCAGCCCCTGTAGTTGGAAGCATTGCAGTTCTTATAATGTCCAATTCGTTATTGATGCCTCTAACAAATTCTTGGCGGTGGACGATTGCAATCGAAACACTTGTAATCGCTTTCGCTCTACTTTTTTGGATATTGATAGCTGAATTTAAGGTAGAAAAGGTTCAAAATGTCGAAAAAGAGAAAGGAGAAACATTTAAGATTTGGAAGTCGATAGTCGATTCCGCAGAAATTAAAATTATATTTTTCCTAGGGGTTACCGTATTCTTTTTATCTCACGGCCTGGGTGGATGGATGCCTGAGATACTTAGAGAACACATTGGGTTTTCTTCCATGGCGGCATCAAACTGGACCGCGGCAAGTTATGGAATAGGAATTCTTGTATCTCTATTACTCCCATCGCGAACACGAAGAGAAAACTTTTCTTTTATTTTCACTTGCGTCCTTCTGGTTATTGTTGCATCTTTAATCGCAATCATGTTTCTACCGAGTTACATGATTCCCGTATCAGTAATGATCGCTGGTTTCAGATCAGCATTAATACCACTAGTAATTCTCGCTCTCATGGAGTCTCCTAGATTGAATGTCCAACAAATGGGCACAGCGTACGGACTTTGGTTTGCCAGCGCCGAAATTGGTGGTGTCTTAGGACCGGTATCAGCAGGAAGGATGGCTGATTCAACTTTTGGGTACGACGGAGTCTTGTGGCTTATGGTCGCAGTTTGTCTGATGATGATTCTTTTGGCTTACGCTTTGCGTATGAGAACAGATGAAAGCAACTGACATGTTCAAAAAAATATCTGTCAGAAATGACAAAGAAAATAATTTGAATAGAGCATACTCAGGGTTCGAAGGGGAAATCGGGCGTGTACATGCGACTTCTGTACCGTCCTGGCCGGAAAGAAACGAATCTCCCGAAGGAGCTCCAAACGTTCTTATAGTTCTATGTGATGATCTTGGTTTTTCAGATTTAGGTTCCTACGGTTCTGAGATCGACACACCCAATCTGGATGCTTTAGCCGCCGAAGGTCTCAGATATACGAATTTTCATGTGAACCCAATGTGTTCCCCGACACGAGCTTCCTTGCTCACAGGTTTAAATTCTCATTTAGCTGGATTAGCTACGGTTTGCCACGCGGACCCTGGTTTTCCTGGTTACGCGGCATCCATTCGAAGCGATACCGCAACTTTGGCTGAGATTCTCTCAGACAACGGATGGGCAACCCTTATGGTCGGCAAATGGCATTTAACTCCAGACAACACCCTTTCAGAGGCAGGTCCAAAAGATTCTTGGCCTTGTCAACGTGGTTTTGATCGTTATTACGGAATACTCGACGGTTTTACAAACTTTCATCAACCGCATCGCATGTATGAAGATAATCATGTAGTGCAGGTTGATTCATATCCAGAAAACTATTTTTTTACTGATGATCTGACTGATCATGCATTGAGCATGATCAGGGAAGTAAGAACAGGTCATCCAAAAAAACCGTGGTTTATGTATTTTTCCCACGGAGCTGTACATGCCCCTCTTCAAGCTCCTGAAAAAGATATAAAGAAATATGAAGGAATGTATAACAGCGGATGGGACAAAATTCGATCGGAACGTTTCGAACGTCAGGTTGCCTCTGGATTGATCCCTGAGGAAACGGTTCTACCTCCAAGAAATACGGAAGATAATTATGCAGTAAGCCCGTGGGATGAACTAAACGACATGGAAAAGGAGACTTTTGCGAGGTATCAAGAGATTTATGCGGCAATGGTTGACAATGTTGATCAGAATTTTGGGAGATTACGACAAGAATTAGAAACGATGGGAGAGTGGGACAACACCGTTGTGATATTCACGTCAGATAATGGAGCTAGTAGAGAAGGTTTGGATAACGGAACGTCGGCATACTTTAGAACCTTGATCAGCCAAGTTCGAAAGAACCCCCTCGACTCTCTAGAGGTTGACAATTCAAGATTGGATCTACTGGGAGGGCCACAAGCATTAGCTCATTATCCAAATGGTTGGGCTATGGCTTCTAACACTCCGTTTCGGTTGTACAAAACAAACACGCATCAAGGAGGACATCAAGTCCCCTTGATAATTTCAAAAGGCGATGGTTTGAACGATATGGGGGCGCTTAGGAATCAGTATCAGCATGTAACTGACCTCTTACCCACAGTTCTTGAGATGATCGAAGTTGAAATCCCACAAGAACGAAAAGGACAAAAGCTTGTACCGCTTAGTGGTAACAGCTTTCTTGATTCGGTGAATCATAAAGAAGCTGAAAGTACCCATAGGTTGCAGTACTACGAACAAGAAGGACATAGAGGTATTTACCGAGAGGGCTGGTCAGCCGTAACATGTCATCAGAAAAGAACTCCATTCGAAGAAGACAAATGGGAACTTTTTGACCTATCAACTGACCCGACTGAAACACAAGATTTATCGGACAGCCATCCTGAAGTTCTGGCTGAATTAAAAGATATTTGGGAGGAAGAAGCCTGGGCTAACCAAGTATTTCCACTCGATGAAGGTACAGGTTTAAAAAATATCGCCCGACCAGAATGGGAGGAAGAACTTGAACAAACTCAGTCTTTCTTGCCTAATACACCAACAGTGGAACGATACAGATCTCTTAAGTTGATCAATTCTCGTTCTTTTGAAATCATAATTTCTCTCGATTATAAGAAAGGTGATCAAGGGATACTTGTAGCTCACGGAGACCAGGGAGGCGGATACTCCATGTACATCGAAGACGGTGAACTCCACCATGTTCATAATGGTTATGGGGCTATGACTGAGGTTCCTTGTGGAGAACTTTCAGAAGGTATATCAGAAATAAAATTGGCAGTCGAAGCAGTGGGAGATTTGATATGGAATACCAAAGTGTTTGTAGATGATTCCATAGTTGCAGAAACTCCCGATCTTCCTGTATTAACAGCTATGGCTCCATTTGAAGGAATAGATGTTGGAATTGATAGGAGATCACCAGTTTCATGGTCCTTGTATGAACGCCATGGAACATTTCCTTACACAGGTAGTTTAAATTCGGTTACTTATATACCCGGGGAGCTAGCTCCTGATGCTGGAACAAGATGGATCGATTTGCTAAGAGATTCTGGAGTCAAATATGAATAGAGAACATCTTGAAATAAAAGATTTAGTAGACCCCAGCCATACAGCCTTACTTTTAGTGGAGTGTCAAAACGGAGTGATAGGAGAAAATTCTAGTTTTCCGGCTCTTGCTGAAGTTTCAAAAAACATTGTTCCTAATTTAGGAAAACTTGCAAAAGCGGCACGAAATTCAAAGATAAGGGTCATTCATGGACTAGCGATGATAAGAGATGACGGTTGGGGCTCAAACAATAATGCCCGACTCTTTGGAGCTGCTCGCCATTCACCTATAAGACAACTGCCAGACACCGAAGCGGTAGAACCTATACAAGAAATAGGCTTCGATAAAGAAACAGATATTCTCCTACCTAGATTTCATGGATTATCACCCTCATCGGGAACTGAACTCGATGCCTTACTAAGAAACGAGGGAATTCATACTGTGGTTGTATGCGGAGTCTCTTTAAACGTCGCTATACAGAATTGTGTTTTCGACCTAATAAACAATAGTTATCAAGTCGTAGTTCCAGTAGATGCTGTGGCAGGCGTGCCTTCTGAATATGGAAAAGCTATTACCGAAAATACTCTTGCGGTTCTAGCGACTCTGACAGATGTCGAATCATTAACAAAAGTTTGGTCTTAACGAAGAGTTTAGATTTGATTTTCTTCCAGTTTTGATTTTTTAGAGATACCAATCAGTAGAGAAAATCCGATTCCTATAAGAACTCCTCTTTCCACGTGAGGGGAAAGAACTAGTGTCGACACAAAAGTAATCCAAGTTATAAATCCGTCGGAAAGAGAGTGCCGAATTGAGAAGAACAGTTTTTTTGGTTGAATAAGCCCAATTACCGCAGCTATAACCACTGCACCGAGGGTAGCTCTCGGGAGATGATCCAAGATGTTAGCGAAGGGTAAGAAAATACAAACTACGACTCCAGTGATCAAACCGGACCACTTACTTTGTGCGCCTGACAGTTTGTTGAGAGAGGACCTGCTGAATGAACCTCCAACAGGCAGTGCACCTGAAAATGCAGAAGCTACATTTGCCAATCCTTGACTTAGGAATTCACGGTTAGCGCTCCATTTCTGATTTTCTTGCGAAGCGAAGATCCTCGAGATTGAAGCGGGTTCTGCAAAACCAATAAGAGCAATCACGATTCCAGATAGCAAAAGGTCACCTATGGAACTCCAAGGTAAATCGAATCCAAGATTAGGCATTCCTGTTGGTATTTCTCCCACAACAGGGCCCTTGTAATCCGTCAAATGGCTGTATATAGATCCGCCCACAAGTACAAAAAGTGCACTGGGAAAAAGTTTGTGTATATGTTTTCTTGAAATTACCAGAAGAATAGTTATTCCGGAAAGCAACAAAGATTCAATTTCCCAATTTTCAAAATCAGTTAAAGACTTATAAGCACGATTTAATGTGCCATTTGCATCGATCTCATTTCCTATTGTTTTAGGGATTTGAGAAGCAATGATTAGTATTGCGGCTGCCGATGTGAAACCTGTAACTACAGGAGCGTTCATGAGGTAAACGACTTTACCCATTTTAAGGATTCCGAATAAGAGTCTTGAAATTCCAACTATTAAAGCTAGCAATGCCGCCAGTTCTACATAGTGTGCTGTACCCGAATCTGCTAACCCGTTTAAAGCTCCTAAAGTCAGCAGGCTTGTAAGTGCTACAGGGCCTGTTTGCAAGTAAGGGGATGAGGCTACAAAAGCAGCAAAAATAGGAGGCAAAGCCGAAGCGAAAAGACCAATCTGTGGTGGCAGACCTGCGAGTTCTGCATAGGCCATTGACTGAGGGATAAGCAGGAGAGCGACACTTACTCCAGCTAACAGATCCGCGAATGTAATGCGATTAAGAGTTCGCTGTTTATCGGTCGTAGGATCTTGCATTCAAAAACCATATGCCTTAAAAGTCTCAAAACGCATCTATTAGCTTTAAGTTTCTTTGATTAACTGCAAGTAGTGTCAAACATGTGAATAATTTGGATCCATGGATTGCGAGAAATGACTTAGAAACTGATGGCATTCCGATAATTCCCGCTGCGACCATGATTCTTTTAGACGACCGACCAGACCTTCAGGTTTTAATGCTTTTAAGAAATGATGCTTCTGGTTTCGTAGCAAGTCATACGATTTTTCCTGGCGGAGCGATTGAACAGGACGACCGAAGTTCTACGTGGGATTCCCTCATTTCAGGTTTGACGAACAAAGAGGCAGATGAACAATTGCGAACTGAAGAGGCAAGGTCTTATTGGATTGCGGCAATTAGAGAAACTATTGAAGAGGTCGGCGTAGTTGTTGGGAGTCATGAGGACGAACTGCTTGAAGATCGAAAGTCTTTAGAAAACGGGACAGTAAATTTTTCACAAATCGTTGCACAAAGGCAACTTTCTTTAAACCTGTCTGGAGTTAAACCTATAAGCAGATGGATTACTCCTAAGGGAGGACCGAGGCGGTATGACACGTATTTTTTTGCAGCCCAGTCGCGCAGTCCAATCACTCCTCGAGTTGATGGTAAGGAGGCTGTCGAAGTTTTCTGGATCACCCCATCAGACGCGCTTCAGAAATGGGAGGCAGGAGAACTCACTATGATAAGTCCTACGCTTGCAACACTTCAACAGTTGCAAACATACAGAAATACAGATGAGATTTTTTCAGCACTTGAGTCAAAGCCATTACCTGAGAACATCAGAATTATTGATGAGTCTAACGCTCTGCCATTATTCCCTAATGATCACAACTACAAAGCTTCTTACACTTGGTCTGCTTTGGGATGGACTTGGCTGCCAAAAAAGGTTCAATAGACTGTTATTTGTTTGAGGCTTCGATGATTCAAATTAGAAAAAAAGAGAAGGATTAAAAATTTGAGCACAAATATCACAGGAGATGAAGCGGGTTACCGACGATTAATAGACTCCGTCGCTCCGATAGCTATCTTTTTGTTGCTTAATAGATTCGCCGGCCTCGGTTGGGCTGTAGGTGGCGCCACTGTTTGGGGACTTCAGGCGACTGTGAGACGCAGCCGTAGAGGAGAAGCGGTAGGAAAGTTTCTGCCTTTACTAATCGCTTATTTGTTAGTGAGGGGTCTGATTGGAATAATTACTGATTCAGAAGACGTTTATTTCGGTATAGGAATAGCCACAAAGGCCGCAATTGGTTTCGGGCTTATAGCAACTGTAATCTTCAAACGCTCTTTTTTAAGTCAAGTTCTACCGACTGTTATGCCATTTAAGGCAGAGACTATTAAGCACAAGATATTTTCAAGAGTGATGGCACAAATGACAGTCGTATTAGGCCTTTATCAAATTCTCACATCCATTTGGGATGTCTGGCTATACAGACATACATCCGTAGACGGTTATGTGGTGATTAGAAATTTAGTCGGTTTTCCAGCAGGGTTTGTTGCGAGTCTTATTGCTCTTTTATATATAGATCGGTCTTTAAGAAAAGCTGATGGCTTTAAAGGACTTGCTGACCTCCTAGAAGCAGAAGAAAAGAACGATATATAAATCTCAAGTTTTTTCGAGGATGATGTGAGCTTCACGGAGACCATAAACGAAAGAATTTGGCATTTCGACTGGAGGGTTATCTTCGTCAAGTGACAGGCCTTTGAATCGTTTCAAAAATTCTTCGAAGAAAATCTTTAGTTCCAGTCTTGCTAGGGATGCTCCCAGACAAAAATGGGTTCCATGACCAAAAGACAGATGATGGTTAGGTGTTCTATCTACTTTCAGAATCTCAGGATCATCGAAATGATCTGAGTCTCTATTAGCAGATGAATACATCAGTACGACTTGATCACCTTCTTTAATGGTCACGTCATTAATTTTGACGTTTTCAGTAGCCACTCTGCACATGTTATGAACAGGGGTGACAAAACGTATAAATTCTTCAACAGCTAATGAAATGTCCTCTAATCGTCGCAGGTCATTCCAAACAGTTTCATTCGCAGCGAGCTCTACCAAAATTCTTGCAATGACTGTACGAGTCGTTTCTGCGCCTCCGTCAAGCATTAATAGGCAGTCAGAAATTATCTGGTCTAAACCAAATGGATAGTCGCCTAAGCCTTCCTCTTCTGTCTCAACCCATTTAGACATCACATCATCGGCGGGGCATTCCTTTTTACTCTCATAAAGATGACTACAGGCACCAGCAAACTCAAAAACTGCATTAATGCCTTCATCATTCATATATTCAGGACCGCCCCCCAAGGCAATTGACTTTTCAGACCATTCTGCGAGTTTGGGCCACATCTCATCTGGGAAACCAAGAAAAAGACCAATCATCTGAGCTGGAAGTGGGGATGCCAATTGAGAAATAACCTCAACTCTTCCGTTTACGGCAACATCTTCCAATAACCCTATGACAGTCTCTCGGATATGTTCTTCCCAGGTCAGTACTGCATTTGGGGTAAAACGACGTGACACTAAATTGCGTCGTACAACATGGTGAGGGTCGTCAAGTCCTATGATTGATGGATCTGCTGGAATGTTAGGTCGGTAGCCACCCTTTTTCGTATCTGAAGAAATAAACCTTTTCTTATCGCGCTCTATAGCGACGATGTCGTCGTAACGAGATATTCCCCATAATTTATTTGTCGCATCCCAAAAAATAGGCTCATTATCCCTCATCCAAGCAAAAGTCTCATATGGAGAGTTAACATAAAATTCTCCATCTAAAAGATTTATCTCAGGTCTGGCATCAAGAGTCACAAATAAATCGTATTTCAAATACTCGTGTTTGTCTCATTATGAAATCTTGCAAAGTAATTTCAGAGTGTTAGAAATATGTAAAGCGTTAGAGGGGTTTCACAATTGGTTGAGTACAAAGAATTTTCAATGTTGAAAGAAAATGCCGACGAGGCAGGAATTTCATGGAAAGGAATACCAAAAGTTGAGAGGAAATTTTTTACTAGTTCTGAAGGTTTTTCGATTAGTGGAATTCTCTGGGGTGAAGAGCCCCCTCAACTAGTTCTTATACATGGTGGAGCACAAAACGCACATACTTGGGACACAGTTGCTTTAGCACTTGACATGCCACTATTAGCATTGGATCTCCCTGGCCATGGTCATTCAGACTGGAGGCCCAAATGTGACTACACACCTTTTGTTCTTGCAGACCAAGTAGCTGAAGCAATACAACATTGGGCTCCTGAAGCTGAAGCAGTCGTAGGAATGTCACTAGGTGGGTTAACTGCTTTTTGCATAGCGTCAGACCATGCACAACTGGTGAAAAGGTTGGGAATAGTTGACGTAACACCTGGTACAGATCGAACGAAAGCCGAACCGATTATAAATTTCGTTTCAGGACCTGAAGTTTTTGAAAGTTTTGAAGAAATCTTGAAGCGAACTATTGAACACAATCCAACTAGATCAGAAGCCTCCTTGAGGCGTGGAGTTCTCCACAATTCCCACGAGATAGAAGACGGAAAGTGGTCGTGGAGATATGACGTAGGTAGAGCATGGAAAGATCAGAATGAAGAAAACGCTTCGGAACCAATTGATTTTTCTGAATTATGGGACAAGGTTTCTGAAATTAAGGTTCCAATACATCTATGGCTAGGTGGAGCTTGGAGCGTCGTAGGAGATGAAGACGTTGAAAAGATGAAAAGTTTCCAGCATGACATGGTTGTTGAAAAAGTAGAAGGAGCAGGGCATAGCATCCAAGGAGACAAACCGCTCGAGCTCAAAGAGCTTATAAAAAATCTACTTAACTCGAAAATAGTCGATTAGTCGTCAATAAATTTTAAATCTTCTGGTTCGTCCACATCAAAACTAAGTTTTGGATCAAATAATTGACGATACGGAAGCCCAAGTCGTTGCGCCTCCAAGATATGAGCAGCAAATGAATCGGGGCCATAAGAAAAACGGAAACCTTTGCCCGTAGGTATAACTAAAACAGGTGTCCCATCGCCTTTATGATCCTGAACGATAGTAACCCCTTCGAAGTTTGCACACTTTTGCAGATCATCCGCATTAGGTAGATCGGCGTGGGCAATTATCACTTTAGAGAACCCAGCTTCTTCAAGAGTGTCAACACCTTTTTCTACTGCATTATTAAGACCTGGTTTTTCAACTTTTATCACTGAAACATTTTTTGATTCAGCCCATGAAGCAACCTCATCATCGTCGCAGACCACCCAGATAGACAAAGAGCCAGATGAATTGATTACCGTTTCTGCCATTTTTTGCATAAGAATTGAACGTTCAGATTTATCGAGAGCTTCTGAGAGCCTCTCCTTTGCTTCATTGAAAGATTTGATAGGAATTAAGACAGCAATCATTTCATTCATCCGTTGAAGTCTATGAAAGTTCTACCCCTATTAATCTCGTAAGGTATCTAACAGTTTATGAATAGTTAAATTATGGAAAATTATGCGAAAAGCTCTTAAAGGAAAGTCACCTAATTTAGATATAGAACGTTCTTATTGGAATGCTGGATATGAAACAGTTGCAGGTTTAGATGAAGTTGGTAAAGGAGCATGGGCAGGACCGCTCACAATTGTCGCATTGGTACCCAATCGCAATCGTCGAATCAATGGAGTTAGGGACTCCAAGATGCTCAAAGAAGAGGAACGTGAGAAAATATTTGACCGCATAGATCAATGGTCAGAAGATTGGTCATTGGGTCACGCCAGCAATGAAGAATGTGACGAACTAGGTATGTCAATGGCTCAAAGAATAGCGGCAAGACGGGCTATCGACGGACTAGTTAAAAGACCAGATCGACTTTTACTTGATGGATCATGGGATTTTGTTGATGATGGCACTTCGGAGACTATTATTCGAGGGGATCAATTCAGTCTTTCAATTGCTGCTGCTTCGATAATGGCAAAAGTTACTCGTGATCGAATAATGAAAGAAGCAGACAAGTTGTACCCAGGTTATGAATTTCCTAAAAATAAAGGGTATCCGAGTCCCAATCACCGGTTGGCTCTCGAGAACAAAGGAGCAACTTTTTTTCATCGAAGAACTTGGGCGTTTATGAAAAATATTCCCCCTATAGGTGCCCCTTCCATCGAAAAAATTGAAACTCAAAGGAATATTTTTGAACTCTAAGTAGTTGATTGGTAAGACATTGGTTACCTTTTTGCTATGAATCGCTTGGTCTCTTTTCTTTGGGTTTTGGTTGCTTCAACCCTTTTAGTTTGGATAATCAGGATCTATAACCTCCTTAATGACAATGAAATTTCAAACGGGGAAAGGATCTGGAGTTTATTGGTAGCAGCTACTTTTCTTCTAGCAGCTATGGCAGTTGTAAAAGTTCTTGTCGGTGATTGGAGGGACAGGAACATATTAAATTTTCTTTTAGTCCCCGCATTTTGTATTTGGACAGCAACTTTCTGGATTGTTCGATCTGTCGGAATACTTATTTCTGATCATGAAGCAGGTTTTAAAATAGTTCATGCTTGTATAGCAGCCGTTTTTATTTTGCTTGCATTGATAGTTAATCGACTGAAAACCATAGTGTCTAATATTTAGCATTTTTAGTTCAAAAAAATGTACTCTACGTTCAACCTAGGTAACCTTCGTCAGTATGGGTCAGCCGATAAATGTAGTTTTTACACGTTCCTCTAAACTGGGGATTTACCGTTTCGAAGTCAATAGATGTTTAACAGGAATGGATCATGAAAGATTTCGAGCTGATGATGAAATAATTGGTGACACGCCATCAGATGAGTTAGCAAGAAGATTATTTTCTATAAGGGGAGTTGTTGGGATTCATCTAAATTCCAACATGATTACTGTGAAGTCAGATGGTTCAGAACTTTCAACAGAAGAGTTAATTGAAACAATTTCAGATTTGCATCTTTTTTACGGCAATGGACTCGAAGTAGCAAGTGAAGATGAGAAAGTCGACTCAGATACCTGAAAGATGTCCGGAGAGAAATCAGATTTCACCATAGGTGTCGGACCTCATTCCGAACCCTGGCCAGAAGACGACCGGTTGGACCCGGAACTTCTAGCTGAAGGAGATAAGCGAAACGTTATTGACAGGTATCGCTATTGGAGTGTTGAGGCGATAAGTAAGGACTTGGATAAGCATCGGCACTCTTTTCATGTCGCTATTGAAAACTGGGATCATGACTTAAATATCGGCACTGTAGTCAGAAATGCCAATGCTTTCTTAGCGGCAGGAGTTCACATTGTTGGACGACGCCGTTGGAATAGGCGAGGCGCAATGGTTACTGACAGATATCAGCATGTTACTTATCATCCAGAAATTGAGGACATGCTTATCTGGGCGAACTCTAATGAAATACCACTGATAGGAGTAGATAACCTCCCAGGATCAACACCTTTGGAGACAATATCATTACCAAAAGAATGTGTTTTGGTATTTGGCCAAGAAGGTCCGGGGCTTTCCGTAAAAGCGCAAAATGCATGTTCTATGGTTTGTTCTATTTCTCAATATGGTTCAACGAGGTCTATTAACGCAGGCGTTGCATCAGGTATTGCAATGCACACATGGATACGCCAGCATGCTGAGGTCAACAAAGATGCTCGGTAAGGAAAGTAATTATTTGTCATGACGGAGTCCACGGAGGCCATTCAAGAGGTTGAAAGCGAAACATTATTAGATGAAGGCGACCATGACCGCTTCTCTCACTATGCGAGAAAGGCAGACATAGTAGAGTCAGCCGTCACCGGAAGACCAATAGTTGCTTTATGCGGAAAGGTTTGGGTTCCGGATAGAAACCCAGATCGTTTCCCTCTTTGCCCTAGATGTAAGGATTTGTATGAACAGAAAAAATCTAGAGAAAATAAGTGATTCCAAAACGGAACAGGGTATTGGTATTTAACGATACGGCATAGAGTTTAGTTATGAGTGTCTTAATCACAGGAAGTAACACTGGTTTCGGAAAATTAGCAGCTATTTCGCTGGCTAGAACAGGGAAAAAAGTTATAGCCACCATGCGAGATCCAAATAAAGGTGATGATGTCAGAAGAGTCGCGAAAGAAGAAGAACTTCCTATAGAGATTCGTCAGTTAGATGTATGCGATCCAGACATGGTTGCAGACTGTTTGTCAGATGCCAATGAAATAGAGGCGATTGTAAACAATGCAGGGTTCGAAGTTCAGTCAGCAGTTGAACAATTAGAAGATGAGTTGATGTGGAAGCAGCTTGATACGAACCTGTTGGGACCATTAAGACTAATTAGAACTGTTTTACCAGTGTGGAGTCAAAGAGGCAGCGGGGTGATAGTGAATGTCAGTAGTATCGCAGGTCGTTCTGCACCCCCTTATAGCGGTTCATATGCAGCCTCTAAACACGCGCTTGAAGCTCTTAGTGAATCTTTGCATTTTGAAGTTTCACATTTGGGTATTCGAGTGCATGTAATAGAACCCGGTAGATTTTCAACAGGTTTTTTTGAGAATATTGTTAGACCAGATTCATGGGAAGGGTCACAACATCAAGAGCGTGCTATGGCTTTTCGTGAAGCTTTACTAAGACTCGACGACATTAGCGATAGCG